>Ga0307509_10003499_pt1 | contig 23702 bp, 20 predicted proteins | sample 10_EM_MG_FD_202245 | JGI IMG/M metagenome (GOLD analysis project Ga0307509, IMG submission 202245) | Populus trichocarpa ectomycorrhiza microbial communities from riparian zone in the Pacific Northwest, United States - 10_EM | ecosystem: Host-associated > Plants > Roots > Unclassified | place... | reverse complement strand
ATAGCGTTCTGCTACAGCCACCATCTGGTCCCAGGTATCTTCTGGTCTGAGCTGGGGCTCAACATTGCGGCGTAGTCTAGAGTCCATAGCGTCGAGAAATCGCTGTTTCTGTGCATAGTCTGATATGCATCCATTTGGAAGAGATCCTTTGAGGTCCGCTAGCTCTCCTGCTATCTTTGTTATTCGTGCTGGCTGTCCACCTGCTGTCTGGCGGACATTCTGCCACTTGTGATAGGTGTCATCGGTATTTGTAGAGGCTTCGAATAGCTGCTGAAAGCGGTGTGTCAGCTGCGGTAGCGTGAGGTTCTCTTCCTCTGTATCTAATGTCTGGAATGCGTTGTTTGCTTTTCCTTCTGTGTAAAAGCCGTAGTAGTCTGCCACTCCAGGGGTGTCATCATTCAGTCCAGATCTCGCCAGGTACTTCTTGACTGTTCTGAGCCATCCCTTGAGTTTGTCTGGTTTGATGTCTTCTCCTTCACCGCTAAAGAAAGGCGGTTTAGGGAGCTTAGGAGGGGGCCACCTGGCCGGACCTTGGTCTGCCATGGTGCCTATGGGTGGGTCTGGGTCTGAGGGTGGAGGGTCTGTTCGCTCAGGGGGCTCTCTGGCGCTCCTGGATCTTGAGGGTCTTTCTGGTGTGTCTGGGATGAACGTGCCCGGTAATGGTTGGTCTCTATGCTCTCGGGAGGGTGCTCTAGTTGATGTCTGACTTCCAATGACTCCTAGAATGCTGGGTGCTCGCCACCTGCTTGTAGTGGGGCGTTCTGGTGGGCGTTCAGTTTCCGAAGTTTGCTGGGCTGCTGCTCTTGCTGCTGCTCTTTCCTCAAGCCGCCGGGCTTCTCTTTGAATGAGTTCCTCAGCGGTGAGGTCGTGGTCTTCGTCTGAATCTGTATCTAGATCTCCTGGGAGGAGGTGACTGGTTCTTGCTGGTGTATCTGCTGAGCCTGGCGTGGGCCCAGGGGTTGGTTCCTGAGTGGTTGGCTCTGGAGTATTGTCTGTGGGTCCGGCTGAGGGACGATTGTAGGCCCTACCGGACCTGGTAACGCTTCTGCTCCTGCGTTCTGCTATTGTGAATGTAGCACCTAAGCAGGGAGTTCCTTTCCCTGCCGCTCCTGCACCTAACTAGTTATCAAGATACTTGGAGGGTGATCAATCCGACCAGGCTGTTCTCAGTCCTGAGAACGAAGGGGTTTCACCTGCTGTAGGCAAGAAAATATAACACGCTTATTCCTGTCTAACGAAAATACAATAGGACGAGCGATAGACCTGCTAGGGCTGGTGCTAAGGGAGGCTTCAAGGGACCGGTAGCTAGAAGGGTAATAGTTGAATCACAAGTTGGGCTTAAGGGACTCAGGGATTGCGGTTCAACCCAGTGTATTCTCAGACTGAAGGTCTGTCGAGGTCTGCTGTCTCCTGCTAGCCAGGAGACTGGTTTGAATACAAAACCCACGAGCGATAGCCTTCCTGCAATCACGATCATTACCAGTAGCTGCGCACATACCGGAATCCTGTAACCCTGCAAGACCAAAGAAAGAAACAAACAATGCTCAGCCTTCGCCAGTGTTACATGACCATTCCATACCCGGAATCCTAAATATAAACTTCCAACTAAGCAAACTAAACATAGGAATACGATAGCATAGCCTATCTGACTCAGAGGCAGTGGCCGAGCTGAAATCAAATCAAATAAACCAAATATAAATCAACTAAAGATAGGAGATCCTGCACTGCCGGCTCCTGTGTACCGTTACCGGAACATGTACACATGTTACAGCAATATCTTCACTCCCTTGTTTAGAGTTGTGGAGATTATTCATAGCTTTTCTTTCTTCGCGCTGCCACTTGCGCTTCTCATCATCCCTCTTCTTCATAATTGATAGCCCTATCGTAGTCTTCTGCAGCAATAAAAACTCGCTCAAAACAAGCTTCCCTCGCGCTCAAAGCCGGATAGAACGAAGTGGGGTTGGTACAGACCGACGATAAAGATATCCAAATGCGCTGCAGTAGATGGCGGGTAAGACGGAACTTGGGTTCAGAGGAAATTGGGCAAAGAGGAACCTGGGTTCAAGACTGAACAGCGCGGGAGATCGATTCCAAGGGCGGCCGGGCGAATGGTTTCTGTGTCTTTGGGAGAAATGGGGGAACAGAAAGAATATAGGTGAAGACAAATCACGCTATGACCTGACAAACTTGCCTAACTAGAGCCAATGCAACTAGCCTTTGCACTAGTGCGTATTATCTATGGCACTATTACCAGTGTATTATTTTGGGCCTTTGATTTTTGTGAGCGTATGATTTTGTGAGCATATGATTTGTGAGCGTATGATCTTTCTGGGCGTATGATTTTTTCTGGGCGTATGATTTTTTCTGAGCTTATGATTTGTGTGGATATGATTTGTCTGTGGGTATGGTTTGTGTGCGTAGGATTTTGCTGTGCTTATGATTGTCATGACGATGCTCCTGTTCTTGTAGCTTATCGTAAGAACTCAAATAAATTGACAATGTATTCAGACTTCTTGAATGTCCGCCTCTGACAACATGGAATCCTTCTACTGACTCCTACATTGACTTGGGAGTGTGCACATGTGATTGGGCGGACGAGGGTCAGAAATAGACCCGGCCACGCAATCCCACATGCACTCCTCCGATTATATAGGGCATTTTCCACTCAATCCATGGTGGCTTATCATTCTCTAAGGTATACATTGTTGATTTGACACCTACTCGGCATGTATTGGCCACTAGGATAACTTAGGGAATAGTAAAAATGCCTTCTCAATTGCTCAGTCAAATTCTATCAGTTTATAATTATTTTACATGAAATTAACTTGGTTGAAAGGGGATCTTTTTTTGCTTTACCCCCAGTTCTGAGCCGCTTGCAGCGTGGAACTCAAAATCGCCGTATTAGTTCCTGTCTGGTCTCTTCTTCCGGTTATACATATAACTGGTAGTGAATCAGTGGTTCCTGATAGAGCATCCTCCTCCGAACAATCCACTTTCAGGTGGCCCCATGACCTGCTATGCAGTGGGAACCTTTGTGACCCTGTTGGTTGATACTGGCAAGATCGGTCAGTCGTTTACCGGGAATCTCCACCCTATCCTCTTCGCATTCTTCTTCCTTATCAGTGTCCGATGCAACACACATGTTGACAGTACTATCCTAGATTCTTTCTTCACAATTAGATTCCTTGAAGCCTTCTAATTAATCTACACCTTGGTTTCAAAGTGGTCCAGGCCGTGTATATTGGGCTTCAACCAGTTCACACTCAGGGAAGAGAGCATTTGGCTCTCTTCCAAATACTCGCCTGCCATCCAGATCAACGAAAGACTATTTGGTCTCCTTCTTGTGTGAATCGTTATCATTAGGGATACAGCCATTATCGTTCTCTATACTTTCTTCCTTCCTATTACACAAATAATGATAACCCTCCACAGGAGCCATTTCTGGGACTTTTTCTGCTTCCAGTTCAATATCGTGACGTGCTAGCTCTGTTGGTAATTCTTCGTGCTCGTAGGAATTCACCGTTATTGAAGATTGAATTGTACTGCTTTTGAGTCCTGAGCTCAGATAGGGAATCTTATCTCTTGCCATGCTAAACACCTGCCCTACTCTAACACTACCCCCTTGAATAGTGAGAATATCCGTCGCCATCTGAGCTGAATTGGGGAATCTTTCTGTATTAACCTTCCACCACTCTAGTATATTTGCCTCATAAAAATCCCAGCTGGGCAGGGCTCACGTGTGGTCTCTGTAAACTCAGCATCTGCCTCAGGAGGCTCAATCTCAGAATCAGTTTCGAGGTACGCTAGTGTCTCACGCAGGATAACTAGTTTGTGTCGGGAAGAGTAAAGGTGTTTGGATCGACTGTTCAGACCACTCTGTGGAATTGACATGTCAGGTGCTTGATTATTTATTGGTGCATAGTAGAGATCATAGTATGCTATGAACTGGCCTTTATATAACTTCTCGTACTCCGTCTCCCTACTGGCATCAAGATCGCATTCTTGAAAAAGTTTGAGTTTCTAATATGGATTTAAGCAAGTTCCAATGCCGAATTGGAGACATGATGGACTTTTGGTTTTATCATTGTAAGAGGCTGCCTTCAATATATCTTGCACTAGGCCGTCACAAATATCGACCTTCTATTGCATCCGCTTCTGTTCGAACTTGGAAATTTGCATTTACAAATAATCAAAGATATCTTAATATACTTGACACTCTTGATGAATGGTGAGAACATGTTTTTGACATCCACAAAGTCCAAAATCTGATCGGTTGAAGTACATCCAAGATGTATTCAATCTGCCTCGACTCTTCCGGGGTTGACCAGAGAGGCGTAAACTAGGCATACATTTTTAACCAGGCCTTGGTCAATTCTGGTGGCCGTACAGATAGCTCCACCATATTTAGGGTTGAGTTCCACCGGGTTTGTACATCAAAAAGTAGGATAGTAGGGCACTTAACCGCGTTATTCTGTATCTCGATAAAGTGTTGAGGCCATTGAGGTGAAGCACCAACCGCAATACTAATTCTTCGATGCTATCATCTCTTGTTAGCATTATCTCTAACTAAAGGTATCTGAGGTGGGAACGATAGGGAAAACACTTGGTTCTACTTTCAAATTAGCGCGCATTCAATTTCGAACAATCAATTTGTTCATATACACTTGTGCATATGAATTTGTCAATATACCCTTGTATGTATGAATTTGTGTGAATGAATATGGGCGTATGCATTTGTAATATAGGTGCTAGGGTATGAGATCTTAGACACATTATCTTTTCTACTGTTTTGTGAAAGCCATTATCCAATCTCATAACCTTCTCGATATAGCCCGCCTTAAAGCCAGACGGCATATGACCATCCCGCGATTTCAGCTTGATCGAACTCATAAATGCACTGAAGATAAGCTGAATAACATGGGCCATACAGGGAATATGATTTGCCAATTGACACTATTCAACTAATAGTAAACTCCAAGCATTGTTTAAGGCTGGAGTGAGTCTTCGGTTATTGCTAGCACTATCGGTGGTGAAACCCAGAATTCTATCCTGAATCCTGTATCTGACTAGAATGTCATTAATGATCCCTGCCATGTTAGCCCCTGTATGAGAACTCATGCTTTCCTCGAACCCAATCAGGACCTCCTCCATCTGCCAGCTATCCGAGATCCAATAAGCCACAATTGCTGAGAATGCAAGCTTGTTCGGCAAAGTCCATCTATTGGCAGCCTGACAAATCTTTCCTGCAGCAGGTAGACATGTTCGAATATCATCCACTTTGGACTTTCCCAGCCGTTTCAAATGCTGTGTTAATGTCGTGGGGGTTGGGATTTCGACTCCAGGACGAATGTACTTGAAGAGACGACGAAAGGCAAGGTTGTTTGAGCAATAAAACGCGAGATTGGTTGCTACAAAGGCTTTTAGAAAGTATTCTTGGAAATCATGCTGATTGAATCCTGCTGGTGTGGCCAGATCGATAATCCTACACCTATTTCCAGTTTTAGTCCTGTTTTGCAATAGCGTAAGAATGTCAATACCAAGGGGGCTTTCAGCCCGCCCATCATATCCATAATATTTCTTGATTTCAGAAAACCAGAGGACCTGTTATGGTCATACATCGAGCTAGTCCCCGTCCCACTTGGGTGAGCTAGAACCCTTCTGCACATAATGCACATTACTCGTGGTGTGCCAATAGCACTACCTAAATGGTCGGCACATTGTTGAAAGTATTTCCACACCTCTGTACCTCGAAGATCCAAGTTCCACCTTATCTTTTTCTTGCCAGCATATTTCGCAGTATAGGCTATATACCCAGACATGCCTTGCCACCACAGCATCCAACTCTCATGATCTGCCTCCGTATAGAGATAAAGGTTTCCAAACATCTCAAATTTAACAGTGTCGCTTCTTGACAGAGTCACGGCTAGCGGATCAAGCAGATTCCGGGCATGATCTTGGTTTCCAGGGGGCAGCGCTACCGAATCGAAGTCCAAGGGGGTTGTGCAACTTGAAACAGGTGCGCGGGCCACACCAGTCACAGGGCTTGGGGTTCGTGTTACTGGGCGTTCGCTCCCATATGGGCTGGATTCTACCGAGAATTGGGATAAAGATGTAGAGTATTCACGTGTAGGGCTTTCGTGGAACTTTAAAAAAGAGGTACGCCTTCTTGCCCCGTAGGTGTAGAGCCCCCGTTGGCTGCCCATCGTGGAAGATTCTGGTTGGGAAGACATTAAGTAGAGATGGTTTCAGCTTTCCGTGTACAGTAACAGATCCCCTTGGATCCCGAATGATATTTATATAAAAGTACATCTGCGGTGGGCATATGAATGAAGGTTATAACTTGGCCCAGCTAAGCTCAGTAGCCAAGCTGACTTCCATGCTCTGATCCATTTCATTGCTCGCATAATCTTTGAGTCTATCAATTGGGTATACGAACATGCATAAGAACCTTTGTCCGTATGATTTTTTGTGCGTATGAATTTTGTTTGTATGGTGGTGTATGATTGCATGTGAATTACATTTTGAAACTAGCCGCACTCTAGGATTAGGCTCGGTAGCAGCTACATGAATTGGTATTCACCGCTATGCTTTGGGCATAGCCTGAGTCCAAATCCAGTAGGGGTTGATATACCCGGTTCAATCATAATCCGAGGTACTCACATTTGATCTTTTACGCGAGTTGACTCGTTCCAATTGAACACTCTCATACAGAGTCTGCGCTCCTACATGGCAACCAAATCTTGAATCAAACGTGCAAGTATGGTGTCTCTCGAAGCTGTCGCAACAATTGAAAGCAAACCCATAGTGAGAAGCTAATACTCGAATACCATGCAGTGACGAAGGCACTCAGTGCCTTTCCGCGTGATTAAAGGTGATTCCTGATCATAACCCTTATATATAAGTTGGTAATTATGCTATGTAATTATCCTCCGCTTAGATACTTACAAGAATATCATACTATAACCATCTTGTTACTACTGCCGTCTACCTTTGCCGCTTTTCCTTTATTTACACCTAAGGCGATGACAACGGCACCAATCGCGGAAGCTCCAATGAATGAGTTTTATATCTGGACATTTGGCCCTGATGAAATAATCGACCTTTTTCCCATTTCCTTTGGCAGAATGAAGGTGGACCTTTTTTTCTGTAAGCTGTTACTGGATCCCACCTGCTGCAGGTGTGCAGCCAACTAGAACTATGAAAGCTGATAGTGAGCGATAGACAAACCTTGGGCCAATAGCTGGTCACCACGGATAGGACAAGGGTATCAATTGGAGATGTGTGGATTCGAGTGGGCAAATGCTGGGGGGATGGCTGTCAAATTGGTAAGAGGCGGACGGATTGCCGGAATGTTGGAACATAAAACAAGGGAATCACGCGCTATCATACAGGCACTTGACTTAGGGTATCAGATTAAGGGTCGGGTCGCGAGGTTAGAACTATTTCAGCAGTGTGACTCAGGCAGGCGTGTAGTAAAAGGCAAAATGACGTGGGGCTTAGTTCCAGACTCAGACAGTTAACATTAACTTGATTCTGACTTCTGAATTCCCATAATTTATACGGTCTTTAATTATATTCTGTCAAGCATTGCGCCCGTTGAGTTAATGGATAAGTAGGCGGTCTTGATAAAATCATTTTATCGCTTTTCCCTACTTCAAACCCTTTTGGTCTTACAATAAAAGCTCGATCTTTCTACATCTCTACATATCCATCCTGCATTAGTATCATGAGCACAATTAGGAAAAATATTGTGATTGCATCGACAGCACCGGGTAATACTGAGTCTGGTATCGTTGCCCTTCCTCAGCTTTGCGCAATGGCCAATTCTCCGGTTGACCATAGCTTCTTTCAAGTGAAGGGCTTTCCCTAGAGCTCTCGTGACAACCACCGTGACCTGGAACCAACGTTGCTTTCACATCCTAATCTCTCTACGCTTTCTTGCACTCCTAAACTCACACGCTTCTTGTGCAAGACAAAGATGGAATATCAATACCAGAAACCTAGCCTACACTACGATGCGGTAGACAAGATGCATTATCCAAAGGCTAGGATACACGCCCCCCTCTTGGGTCTAATGTATTAGTTGGGAACCAACGTACATCAAGACAACTCTGAGAATTTGAAGCTACAGCGAAAGGAGATGGTGTGGGGGTTCTTGAACTGTAACGATACAGAGTACCACGGGATCGTTGATGCTCTGGGGGCAGGAATTTCTATTGGTGCAACTGTGTATTCAATTGAATAGATGCGTAGTGGAAGTACATGTGGCAGAGTTGTCATGGGCCTTCTTCATTGTACCATTGTGGATTCTGATTCTGATTCTGAGATAGAAGCCTATTCTGAAAACTGCGGAGCTTAACTGCACTAGCAGAATATGCATGGCTATTCCTGGATATATTTCAACCTAAATTATAATTAAACATTCCCCGAGAGAGTCTTTACATCAACTGCTTTGAGGCGGTATTTTGGGCATATGCTGTGGGGTCATGCTTTGGGCGTATGGTTTGAGCGCGTGCTTTGGGCGTATGCTTTGAGTGTCTGGCTTTAAAGCACATGGCATTTGGCGCCTGATTTTGGGTAAGTGGTTTTGGGCGTATGTCTTTGGGCGGAGGGATTTTGCCAAAGAAACTAGAAGCAAAGTTGTAAATAGACAATCTCAATCTGAGCTCAAGGTTATCGTTATGTGCGATTGTTTCTAATTTCTAAACTACTATTGTTTTACATTATACTACAAAGGGCGAGGTCATCCTCTCAATCATGACATAAAAGAAAAGAGAGGAATCCCTATACGGGCCGGGTATGATAACAAAAGAAATCAAACTCTAAACGAGCATCGGTGTCTAGAAATTCAGAGTGAGAAGAGAACAAGAACAGAGGTAGCATGCGGGGTATGAATCTCACCCAAGGAAAACAGCCCCCCGACTTATGATATGTGATAAAGACTACGGCGAAGGATGAAACCAAACGGAAGATATTGCTGTCAATAAATACAAAAGTGGGAGTGCAGGTAAGGCAAGGTAAGGGGAACCGTACGAAGGAGAGTATGGAACGCAGAACCGGCCTGAGGGGTCAGGAATGGCACAAGCAGATAACAAGAAAAGGAAATAGATCGAAGTAGAAATCGTTAATCCTCCGGCTTCTGTTTCATGTGATAAGGGAAGTGATGGCTAGCCATGTTGAGGAGGGTTTGTGTATCCATCTCGCGGTCAATTCTATCGATCTCCTCAACATCTATTCCTTTTGCTTCTGCGTCTTTCGTAGCTGCTGCCTCTAGATCAATGATAAGATGGGCATTGCCGCCAACAAAGCACTTTCTCTTGTAGACAATACTTTCGATGCTGTCCAGTTGGACTTCCAGGCTTGGGAACAACTCCTTGGCTGTCATAGCCCGCCCAAGCAGTGGCTGTCCAATCTCTTGGGTGCTAGGACGGAAACCGCCTTCTGCCGCATCGCAGTACAGCCCACGCGAGCAAGATGCAGCCTAAGGGCGACCTAAGTCTCGCATCCTACTTCCCAAACCGGAGCCTGAGGTTTCCCCTTCATCTGTCATATTGATATCATCATCACCCTTCTCCTAGCCCTCCACATCCTCCTGATCACCCTCCACGTCCTCCTCCTCACTCTCCACATCCTTATCGTCGCCCTTGTTAGTCTCCTCTTCCCCATAAACCTGATCAGAATCCTCTGAGCCATTGCCACCCTCATCACTCGACTCATATAGGTCGATAAAATCGAGATCTTCATCCTCTTGGTCCTCCTTCTACTCCTCGCAGACCTCCGGGTTTGGCAAAAGTCACTCAACAGGCTTCAACCAGTCAATCAAAGGTCTACCCTTTCGTCGAGCTCATCCTTTCGATCTGGCATGTCCAAATCTCCTTCTATATTCTCCTCAGTCAATCTCTACTCAGAAGTACGCTTGTCTGCACCGATAGCCACCGAGGAGCCTGTCTGACCAAAAGAACACTAAATATTCTTAAGCACAACTCTAAGTTAATTAGGCCATGTTTAAAATTACTTACTGGACTGTAGATTATTAGCGCGGGAGTTGCGCCTCAGGCCACCTAGTCCTATCCTAAACCTTGTGCGATGTGAGATAAGCTCCCTTGTGCACCCTGTATTAAATGTAGCTGCCCTCACTAAAGCCACAGGGTGTTCAATAGGGGACCCTGTATGGGATAATGGGGCCCCACACATCGTGAGTGAATGACTGGGCTCCCGAATCGCTAGCAGCTGGGTGCTCTGGGAAGGAGCATCCAGAGGTCCGGAAAGCCCAGAAAGCGGTACCAGCGCTGACCAAGTTGCTGAACTTCACAGTGGCTTCACCACACGGTCGAGCAGACTCTTCATTCCCGCTCAGGCCCAGATCTTTGGTGACCCCAATACTTCGCACAAAATCAGGGCGTTGTTTCAGGCTATTGCCTCGGTTCGCCCTTGCACATTCCAAAGCGGTTTCCAAGCGGGTCAGGCTCACCCTATATCCATTCCGGCGGATTGTCTCACGATTTCCTGAGTACCCCTAAGCACCTGCCGGATGTGGCCTCCACTTATGAGCACATCACATTGCTCGTGGAAAAAGGCTTTCTATTCATCAATGTGAGTAGATATAATTTGTGCGTATGATTTTGTATGTATGATTTCTTTGTGCGTATGATTTTTTGCGTATGATTTGTTCTTATGAACTCAGCGTATGATTTGACGAGTGATAAAAGAGCAAAAGAGAAAAAACGGCGCGACAATGATGACTAACTTACTATTTGGGATTGGGCAATAAGTAGGCTATGGAGCCACCTTTTGCGAATGGACCTTTTGATGTAGTGGACAAAGTAAGTGAAGTAGAGAGGGTAGTACCAGTAGAGGGGCGTATGTGGGTTGGTGGGGCATGAGCTGTGGCTGTTTCTTTTCTTTTCTTTTTTTCTTCCTTTTTTTTTTTTGACTGCAGAGTTTGCTTCTGTGATGTATGAAAAAAAGTGATGGGATTAGAGCGCAGAGGGTGGAGCGACCGGAGGATTGTGTGGATGGTAAGACTATGGATGGAGAAGGTAAGAGTGTGGTGAGAAAGAAGATGAGTTGATTTGGCCTCTCTTAAAAACAAAACAAAAAGTTGGTTCACCTCTTGGAAACATCTTCAGTGTCGACCTGCAGTCAAGCGTTGTGGCCTCCTCTCTACCGGGATAACCTAACCAAAAGCCATACTGACCAACTGCTAAGTATGATATGAATTACCCCCCAGATTCAAGCATTTTGCTGATTTCTTTCATACTATCAGAGAAACAAAATTATAGCAACGAGACCTGTGTGTTTGGGTTCGTAGCGAAGATGGGTGGGGCATACTCTCCCGGTTCATTTTGTGAAAACAATTTTACACTGATACATATATCGGGAAGATCTAATATCATGGATCAAATACAATGTCTAGTACAATATTTGCAAGCCATTTCTACATGGAAGAGATTCTACATTAGGTGTTATGGTAGACTGGGGGTTGAAGTCTTACGTGACTTTAACCATTGTACAATTCAAGTGTATGTATATACCCATGCCCTATTAATGTTAACTGTTGTTCACTCATCTAGACATCATAAATCAATATACGCCAAAACTCCAGTGCACATCTGGCAAGATATGACAAGGGGGCTTGAAAGCCACTGGTGATGAAATAAACAATTTTTATTTTGTTGGTATAAAATAACTCTTTACCCACCTCTCCTCCAACATACTGCTTCCTCTTAGCAAGCCCTAATATTCGACTCCGCTATCAGGGAAGCTATAGTGTCCATACACATACTCACACATCCACATACGCACAAATACACATACGCACAAATACACATACGCACAAATACACATACACACAAATACACACACGCCCAAGGAAGCAGACTCCAGTCACCTAAACACAAAAGATCATTTTGCGTCTAACTTGCTCTGGGCAAAAACCCTTCTATCGTATCCTGTAGACCTCCTTCCTCACGCACCTTTCCATCAATAAAATACACAAGCAAACACCAAAAAAGTAACTCCTGCTCAATGCCTTGCAAACGTCGCGCAAATGATGGTATCTTAGGACGCAAGGGTGGTGGAAATTGGGGGCTCTCAACCGGGCGTCTTGGTGGGAAAAGAGCTGGGAGAGTTGTTAGTGGGGTCTAGCAGCCGGCTTGGTATCCAACTGGGAGGGTGTTAATAGCAGAGATTATTCAGTATTGCCACGATGGCCGGTACCTAATTCCCAAGGCTCTATTCTATCGTCTTTGCCAGCAAAGTGTATCTGATTTCGTACTCGAGCAACAATTCCATTATCAGAGATCAGGTCTTGAATGCCTCCATGTGGCAGGGGAAGAGTTCCTGGTAATGAGAATGACCGATAGGTTGAGTTGCTCTCCTTAGTATAATTATCAGATTGACTAATTTTTTATTCATAGCTGGACGTCTCGATGTGGCACATGCTGGTCGCGTTACCCTCATGTTCCAGGACCTGAGATTAGTTGAGGATGTGATGAACATTACGGCCGGGAAGCTAGATCGTGTAACGCAGCAAGACCTAAGATGTCATCTAACTCAGGAGGGCGGACCACCGCCACCACCACCACCACCACCACCCCCTCCTCCTGGGGGTGCCCCTCATCCTGGTGGTGTACCTCGTCCTGTTGCTGTTGGTCCTCCCTGGCACGCTCCACCTCCTCCTCCTCCTTGGGGTGCTCCTCCCTGTCGCCAGGGAGCTTCTTCCCATCACTCACCCCTACCAATGATGGTAGTGGCAGTCACAGTCATGACAGCGACCATGATCGTCCACCTCTACGCCGTCGCTTGAATGGTGGCCCTGGGAGCACTAGCTGGACTGGTGGTTGTGGTACTACGGGGTGCTTGGGGAGTTGTTAGACAAGGAAATTTCATTGGGGTGTGGTTTCTAGTATGGGAGATGCGAGTGGTACTGAGGAAGGTGGTGTGAGAGGTGCCCAGGGAGACCATGATACCTGGCATGTGCATACGGGGAGGGGTGATGGCAGTAGTAGTAGGATGGTGGCCGGGGCCGTCAGAGCTACCCCTTCACACCCCGGTGGAACAAGGCCATCTGGGCCAGGTGTTAGTAGTGGTACCCCGCGGACGCCAGTTCAGCCGCTCCATTGTAGCGGTTGGAGTGAGGGGAGTGGTGCAGGTATGTGGTCTGCGGGCCATGGTGGGAGTAGTTGCAGCGGTGGTAGCAGTAGGATGCCGACGGGCTCAGAGGGTAGTGTTGCGAGGGCAGGAGCTGGTGATGGTGGGAGCGCTACCACCTTAGTATATTCGGAGATTGTCTCTTTCTTTCCCTTCATTCACCTGTTTTTTCAACTATTATGAGTTTGATTCTTCTTGTTTTGTATTACTCCATGGTGTGGTCCTCATGAGGTGGGGGGGACCGGGGAGTCTTTTCTCACTTTTACACAAATCATACAACTACCTCAAACCTCCGAGTCACATCTAACTTAGCATAATTGCCTTTTATAGAACTCTTATGGTTATAAATACACTCTTTGATTAATCTTACAATTTCGCTATGTGAACTCAGAACACAGTACCTTCATAGCACGACGGTGGTTATGATTGGCCGTATGGTTTGGACGTATTGTTGGGGCGTATGATTTCAGTGTATGGCTTGGGTGTATGGTGTGAGCAGATGCCACCGGCGGATGAATTAGGCTTACGAATAGGGCATATGTTTTGAACCTGTCAATACCGTGTATGAATTGGGAGTATGAATTAGGCGTATGGCCTGCTGCGACAATATACGTTACAAGTCTAGGCAACTCAGATGTTCCATTGGTCTTGTGAATTATTCCAGTTCATATGGTATGACTCATCAATGCAAATAAATCCCATTATATAACGTAAGATATGTTGTTTTTGATATATGCTTACACAATTACTCATTTATGTATCAAAATAAAAGGGTTCGATAGGGGAATCTCGAAAAAAGCAGGGCCCTGGGTGGAGAATGTTCATTGACGGGGGGCTGTCCGGGGTATTGAATGGGGTGGGGGCCTGGACAGAGGCAGCGGCATGTGGTGAAGAAAGAAAACCCCATAACAAACCCTGTTCCCGGTTAGCCCCAAACCCTGCACAGTCAATCATGCCACTACCCCCAGTTCAAAGTAAGCCACTAGGTGGTTCCAAGGCATTATCAAGAGGGGGCCCAAGGAGGCAGTCACCCTCACATCCCTTCTATCTTCTACGAACAGCTTCTTGTTGGTTGGAAGGTCACAGCGTATCCGGTGTTGTTACAGTGTTCCTGTGGATCTCACTTTACCAGAAAGCAGACAACTACATGGCCATACAGTGCTGTCACGCCGTACCAACAGTGGGGCCGGAGGGGGGTGTTACTAAGATTCCCTCATGGTTACAGGTGGTGTGGACCATGCATGCACGGCCGTAGCACGTTTCGTGAGATATAAAGCGCCTAGCCAATATTGAAGAGCCCTACGATAGTGGGATAACTTTCCCCAAGGCGGCTGTGGACTTTGTCGGTAAGGGTAGGGTCGGCGGGTACCTAACGGAGGGTAATGATGTTTTCAGGATTTGGTAACTGTGCCTCTTGATGCCTTTGTTGCCACTGCGGGACCGCTCGACCACATATCATGTTCCTCAGGAGCCTCGTGCAAGGTTTACTAGGTGTCCTTAACTTTACCTGAATATACTCACCCAACGTTACCCTGCCCAGCAGGGTACCTTTCTCCTACGCGGGTTATGCTGTCTAACAGGATGTTACCAAGCCACTTTGTGGTAGAAAGTCCCACTTGGAGGGTACAGAGAGGTTGTGATGATGCACTACATCTGGATGGCTTGGATACGGTATCGTGGGATGCATAATAAAGGCACTTTGCCTATGACTGTGAATGAAGATATAGAACTTCAGTTGTCGAATGATCATACAAGTACTCAGTCTTGATATAATAACCCTACAGATAGGTAGCTACAGTGGACTAGACTCAAGTCCAGATGGTATACCAAGAGGTAACCAGATTGAGGATAGCCCAGTATACTTAGTATACTACCTGTCTGCATGAGTTGGTACAAGTGTGTCTAAAGTGACTTGGTGACATTGGGTTTGATAGGGTAACCCAGGTAGGCCAAAGTTACCCTGCTAGGCAGGGTAACCTTCGGAGCGCAAGTTGGTGTAAAGTTAAGGACATATAGTAAAGGTTCAAAGGATCTCCAGGGCAACATATTATGTGATCGCGCAGACACCCGAAGGCAATAAAAGCATCAAGTGTCAAAGTTACTCTATTTTGAGAATATGATTACCCTACCATGGGGACTCAGTTACCCTACTGAGGTACCCCAGGTACCCTACCTTCACCGACAAAGTCATCTGCCGACTTAGAGGAAAGTTATCCTAGTATAGTAGAGATCTTCAATGTTCCTAGGGCCACTTCGTATTGCGCGAAATGGGCTACTGATGCAGCAGGGGTGGTCCAAACCTGCTGTAACATTCAGGGGATATTCCTAACACCCTCTTGCGGCCCCAGCGTTGGTATGGCGCGACAGCAAGGTTCGGCAGTGTAGTTGTGAGCTGCCTAGTAAAGTGAGATCCATAGGAACGCTCGCACAACACGGTATGTGTTGTGGCCGTCCTACGGACCAGAAGCTGTTCGTAGGATATATAAGGGGTATGAGGGAGACGGCCTCCTGGGGCGCCACCTGGATACAGCGTGGGAACCCCCTACAGGCATACTTTAACCTCAGAGTAGTAGTATGGTCAACTGTGGAGGGCTAGGGGCAGACCGGGGAACCCTCAAGGCTTTCCGGAAAACCCCCCGACGCCAGTCCCCGGCTACCCCGTGAACTTTAGCATTACCATGGGTTATTAGTGGATTCTAGAGGTGGGAGTCTTGGCACGATTAAGGGGGTCCCGTATGGTTGGCTGTGGGTAGCGCCCATGTAGTCAAGCAGCAGGAGATTTCTTATCGTGGCAGCATGCAGTCAGGTTTAGAAGCTGAGTATAGCCAAGTAGATTTGCCAATAGACTACGTAGCTTGTATAGACGAAACCACCGCTAGGCCAGTGAGTCCCAATAGATATTGGCTCTATGCTGGGCAGGTTGTTCGGCCACTGACATGCTACGGATAGGAAGAGCCCTGGCTCATGCAGATGTAGTTTGCGAGGCATTACCGCAGGCACTTCCTATTTGTGGTGATAGTCAATATCCGACCGGTCCGACTGCCTCCCAGTGGTAGCTCACTTTAGGCTGGTGAATTGGACTACCCTGAGCTGAGCAGGGTGCTCGCAAAAGGTCAGAATCGTTGACTGGGGACCTCAAGCTTTACATTATTCTACTTAACTAAAGCGAGAGACACCATATTCTGATAACCAACCATCCTCGAGAGAACTTATTGACCAAAGCTTTCAACCTTAACAATCTTAAGTTTTACCTCTTGATTCTACGTTCAATTATTTTTCTCTTGATTTTGATCCTTACTTCTACTTTAAGTTTTCGGTACTGTCGCAATCTTAGTATTTGTCTTCGTACAGCCTGCCCCCGTTATACTTGATTGTCACAGGTGATTTGCAGCACTCCCTCACATAGTGTTTTAAGTCTCTCAGGTATGCCTGTGCTAAGAGACATCGCATACTGCGACGGCTCTTTGCATCAGAGTTGAACCCAGACAGTATCTCCAGGCCTGAACCTGAAACCAACACCTCAAGCTATCATACTCCGCCATGTGAAAGCCCATACCCAGGAACTCATTGGAGCATGATCTCAAAGCTTTTCCAAAACTCTTAATTACTTTATGAAATCAATCAAGCGGAAATTCAAATGACTAATATAGATCTTAGTAGACTTCGCATTCAAATGAAGGGTAGTCAGATCGAGCAGACTCTAATTCATCACACTCTGCGGACAATGCAAAAGGCAATGTCTCTACAGAAAGAATATCTTCCTCACCTTTTTTGTCATGAAACTGTGCTCGACGCTTCTTGTTCTCCATTGCTTTCAACAAGTCGCAAACATAGGACACTTGACGCAATTTCTTATCGAAATGCTCGCAAATTCTGAATCGGATCGTGCTCCATGCTTCTGTACCTTGATATTTAAAGTCTGACCCCCCCAGCCCCTCAGCTTCAACCCATGGTGGGTATTGATTTTAGATGGCAATTGTATTGACAAGGGAATATGAAAATGGGCCGGTTCGGTGGGATCTGTCCTTTGGGATTATGATATTGTAATAATAGCTTCACATCCCTCACCGCAGTCGGAGACATCAGATGATATACTGCTGCATACCAGGATACAAAGGGGAGTCATTTGCCTAGTTACCGCCAGCATTGGCTGGGTTGGAGATAGCTCTCACTTCCTTTCGTGGAGTTGAATGCCAGTAGTTGACTTGGTATGCCCATTTTGTGATGGCATTTTCAGGAAGATACTTGTGCCTCCTCAAGGGCGGAGTACCTATATAACAACCCAACAGAGAGATAGCTACAGTCGACCAAACTAAGGCCCATATAGAATACCAAGAGGAAACCAGATTAAGGCTAGACTAGTATACTTAGTATACTACAGGTAGGGATGAGTTGGTACAAGTGTCTTGTATGTCCCCAAGGGCTTACCACAAGCAAAATGTAGAGAGTCAGGAAATCTATACAAAGACCCCTTCGACCTCTCACAGGCTCTTAGCTCCTTATTTACGAGGCCTTCACCTTCGTTTTGACATTGGGTCACCAGGTCCCATGCCTTAAGATATACAAAGATCAAACTCTGTCCAAGTGGGTATCAATCGACCCCCCAATTCAGTTGCCCTGCATATCAGATTTCGGGATCACCAATATACCCATCGCATACCAGGGATTAGTACGAGGTCTGTGGCGGAAGGGAAAGTATTCTAAACACCTCTTCTATCGGTATTAGTAACATATGTTAATACCTCTGTAGCCCTGAGACATCCCGCCCTGTTGCCACAGTTACAAGAAATTCAGAGAGGCAAAGGAAGAAGGACTCTGACATGTGTAGCAGGCTGACGTCCCGCCGAGCAGGGAGCGTGAGGAGTAATGAAATGGGCCTTTTATACCATGATCGGATAGTGAATACACCAACTTCCTTTAATAAATAGAGAACCGAAGAGTCATGAGCCGGCACACTTCCTACAGGTCGTGGGAGATTCGGTTTATATAAAACCAAACCAAACTTAGAGGCAATAAGATTCTGGCATGCCAGTGCTGACAATGTCGGGAAAACTAGGTCAGTATATGGCGACATTGCATATGTGAAATCGTGGTGTGGATTCCAACATACGCGTGGCCCATCCTATGTCAATGCAACATGGGATGATCAAATAAAAGCCTATATTGTAGCTCCACCGCTGGACCTTCGTCCCCTAACACAATCACAAGTGGATTTAATTATATTGTTTACTCGCAGCTTTTCACCAGTAAAGCAGCGTATTGAGTTCATCAAACACCATCAGCATGCAGGCGACGTTTCAGAACTCATGCAGCTCCTCCAGATCCTAGTCAAAGATTCAGCTAAGAAACAGGGGGCATCCCACGACCGCCAAATTGATATGCTGGATGGTTGTGCCCAAGTTGTGGAACCTCTCGGTTAGTGTTATCTAAATTTATTCCCATAGCCCACCACTAATAGATCTTGCTAGTGGCTCATGCCAATTGGGATTACCTGTATTCCCTGCGAGCTATGAAAATCTATAGTTTCGTCGAAGGAGAGCGCTGGCACCTGAGCATCCATTCCTCGGCCAACCCAGGGGTCTAAGAGACCGGGATGGAGGAATTGCATTGTGGGTTCTGAGAAAACCGCGCATCACGGATCTGCACCGTTTGCTCAGAGCGGAACACGTCCCACAGGTTTTCAAATGCCCGCAGTATGTGATTGGGGCGACATGTGTGGGCTCTACCAGACTAAGTCTGGATCTCAAAGAACCATGCCCACTACAGCAGCTCATATTCCGGAATACAGATGCCGACATTCGTGCATTATTTCTCGCCAACAATTGACATGATTCCCTGGACCACGTGGCTCTAGAATCTTGTCCAGAAGATTGAGAGTACCGAGATGAGACCCCCCAGCCTGGTAATAGGAAGCACCACCTCTTTGACTCTCATGTCTGGGATGACTTAGCAGGTACAAAATGAGCGACGCGGGAGAGGCAGGAGACGGAGTGGATTGAGCAGGATGAATGGCTACTGGCCGAGCCCAAGAAAGCAACTAGGGCACCCTCTTGTGCTAGCCTTATCATGGGGGATGATGGTGATGTAAGTATCAAAACAGAACGAGGACACAGGTGAAGACAGGATAGCTAATTGCCGATGTAGAACCAGTCAGTATGAGTTCCATGCTCCACAAGAAGCAGAAGGAACATTTCATGGCAAATAAAACAGCTGGTTAAATCTAATTGCCTTGTGCAGGTATCAGGGGTATACACCTCTGGTACATCTGGCCATTGCAGGTCTAGGATAGTCCAAAAGACTACCGGAATTTGCGCATGTAAACCCCGCGGCAACCTAATTTATTGCAAATCCCATGCTTATTGCTGTGAGACTTCAAGGGCACAATGGGACTGAGGACATACCATCTGCCTGATATGTGAATGGTGAGGAACACTCATTCTTACCTCCAGCTGCTCGGGTCACCAACCTCGATATCTCGACTCCTGAGAGAATGATTCTTGATCCCTCTTTCTCTCAATTCTGGGAATCCACCACCACTATGGCTATGACTCAGGCACCAGCATCCCTAACACCCCAGGCACACGGATCGTCAACTCTGAGTCTTATACACAACAAAGAAAACCCTCCATCCTCCCGCGAAAGAGGCCGTTCTGGAGACATCACTTAGGTGGAAAATCATTTGAGATTTCCTAGATTCGTGTTTGATTCTTTTTTAATTTTTGCCCCAAATACCCAAATACTTATGTGTATAGTAGATCTAGTTATCTTTTTGGAGTCCTGCATTTTCTGATGGGGAATCATCACACGTATGTGTTAGGACTGGAGTAATAATACCATAATGTCCGCTTGCCTTAGCTTCTCTCTTCCTTATATCCCCTTATACTAACCACTGATACCTGTTTCCGTATCAGGCATGCCTTGAACTTTGTCTCCATATCTCGGCTGGTGTTAGCCAGCCGAACTATGGAATCCCTGACATGAAAACTGAGATCTAGATATATACAAGTGTTGATTCAGTGGATGAGTCGACGTGTGTAGATGAGCTTCGATATATCTAATCTGCGTAGAGCCTGGCGGGTATCTTGCTAGAATTAGTGTTGCTAATTGATACGTCTGGTAGGTAGTTTTGCCTTCGGCTCTAGCTACATTAGTGACGCCTGCTAGATTTGGGACACTATCTATTCGGTCGAACCTTTTCATACCACAGTCCTGAAGAACATCATACGTGAGCTTGTCACGAGTTCGAACCTAATATTGAAGAAGTCGAAAACCCATTTTTGCAGTTGAATTAATTGTTTCAATACCAACTGATATTCCAGGATCCCACCCAGTCCACAACACATAGCTTACTAGTATCCCGCTGCTCGAAACCTTGAGCCTGTCTGCTCTGTGGTATAGTATATCCAATTGACTCCGGTACTAACCGCACATAGAACATTGGTAGGATGACTGAAGTAGGATTCCATGCTTCTCCATTGTTTTACCATGAAAATATTTTCACTATCTTGTAATAAAACAGTAGTCACACGTGTTTTTGCACAGATATAACATTCTCTGCCCTACCAGGATCTGATGGGTTAGCAGTCACAAAATAGTCACAAAGTAGATACCAATATACCAGTCAGACTGGTAGGCATACACACAAATCAAGCAAGTAAAAACTATATAATACACAAAATCATTTAATTTCTACAGCCACTTCTCACTCTCGTATACTCCTTTCTATTTTTATCCTATACACTCCTGCAGAGTACCGTACATTATAGCCAGGTATATGAGCACGTCAAAAAATCTATAGCATTGATAAAATATTCAGTATGGCTTGACCAATTGACTTGTGCTATAGCCAGGCAAAAGGGGACAGTCGTAAAACAAAAAGCATTGTATTGATAAAATGTCCAGTATGGCTTGACCGATTAACTTATACTATAGCAAGGCACAAGGGTACTGTCCTAAAACAAAATCCATTGCATTGTTACAATGTCCAGTATGTCTGAACCAATTTACTTACTTTATTGCCCAATAAAAGCTAACTATTATGAAAGAAAATTGATTAAGTCAGATTATTAGGTATTGCCAGAAATTGGAGAATTTATTAATTATGATAAGCAGAATGCTGATCCTTTCTGTTACTTTATCTACCCATCTATTATTTTCAATACAATACATATCGATTCCTTTTACATTATTCCCGAGTTTAATCCATCAGATTCCTGAATTTCAAATTTAGTTGGAATATAATTATGAGCGTTATATTAACAAGTATAACTTAGCTACTAAATCCTCCAATTGATTGCCCACTCATCACTTGGTGTGAATTGTCTTGACAAATCTAGTACCCACCATATATGGGTAGGATGTAAAATTACACCATGTATAGTTGAGAGTAATTAAGAAAAGGTATATTAGTTTTTTAATTAAATTGAAGAAACAGAGAAAAGGATATGACTTACAGATAAAAATACATATTGGGCAATCTTTAGATATTGCAAATCCAGGATTGAATAAGCCAAATTCGTGGTAGAATAGGAACCTGATTATTCTAAAATGCTAATAATATAGTAGATTAGCATAGGAAGTCTTAATTCAAAGATAAAAGATTTTGGAAATGAAAGTATTATAGTACAAAATGCAAAATACCTTGAGGTCATAGGAGTGGAGTAGATAGGCATATATGGGGAAGGAACAGTCTGGGATATGGTAGAGATTGTCAGTCTAATGGATGAAAATTGATGTTCGTAAGAAAACTAGGAAAAGAATAGAAAACAAGTTTAAAACTTACAGGAAGTCAATTAAAGTAGAACTCCAGGACAGACAATATTGTGTGTATGATTTGCTGTATTCTCTGATATGAGAAGTGTTAAACCATCAAGTGAGGTGACTCGGGATAAAGCCACATAGAGCTGCCCATGCGTGAAGGCAGGAGAACGTAAATCTACACCAAGCTGCTGCAAAGTCTAGCCCTGAAACTTGTTTACCCTTATAGAGAAGCATAACTGGACAGGAAACTGAGCACCCTGTAGGATAAAGAGGAGATCTTCCTCAGTCGTGGTAAGCTTGATTCGTGGCAGAAGGCAGATCTTGCCATTGGACCTTCCACCCATGATAGCATCCTGCAAGCAGGTACGTCTGATTCCCAATACCCTCATCCTGATGCCATTGCAGAGACCCTCCCTGGGACTCAGATTGCGTAAGAGCATAATTGGGGCCGCCATTTCAAGTCTCAGGGATGAAGGTTGAATAGATGCTAAACCAATGCTCTGCAAATATTCTACTGCAAAGGGCTCAGCACCTGCAGAATCATCTGGAACCACAACATAGTTGGCCGCATCAAAGCGGTACTCCTGCCCAGGGATTCTAACTACCAGAAAATCATTGAAATCATTTGCAGTATCATTACGAAAAGCCAGAATAGCTCTCCCAATGAGTGCCCCGTGGCTATTGACTCCATCATTCAATAATGAATGAGGATATAGGTGATCACACAGTTGATTAACATTGGAATCACGACGAATATAAGTAGGTAGTTCAAGATAACCATATAGTTGGAGGTTTGTAACCATGGCTTTGAGGACTGTGAGAAAGACCATATTGGCATCGTTAGCAATAACCCCCGCATACTTGTGCTAAGTTTGAGAACCTGTAGATTTGCCCAGATTGAGAAATAACGAATAGAGGCAAGCATGGTTGCATGCCAGCTCGCACGACGAATCACTGGTAAAAGTTGAGCACAGTCACTACTAAGTACGATAGGAATTCTACCAAACACTGGATGCTCTCCACTATTGTACACATCATTGAGAGTCTGAGTTACTTCCGCGAAGCAAGTCTTATAGTGCATGAGAACCTCATCCCAAATAATAAGAGAGGCTTTTTGAACAAACTGTCGAAGATGGTAGTTTGAAGTAATATTGCAGACCGCATTGAGGATGTTGGAAAGAGGAATCTTAAATCTTGAGTGTGCTGTTCTCCCTCCTGGAAGTAGCAGGGCTGCAATCCCTGACGATGCTACACATAATACTATCTTCCCTTGTACCTGGAGATGGCTACATAAGCAGTTGTAGAGGAAAGGCTTGCCAGTTCCAGCTGGGCCATGTAGGATAAAGGCGCTCTGTAATCCCTGTAGTTGTGGATCCCTGTCATGGCTATTGACTGTAGCCACAATCGGATCAAAACTGGCAACTTGTTTCTCGTTCAACTGCCCTCTCATCAGAGCTGCCAACTCCCTTTACAGCTCTGTCTCATATCTCATCTCTTCCCTAACTAACATATTCCCTACGCTGTATCCTTACGTATCTAGTGTTCGTTACGGGGCCTCCGGGGCCCCGAAACCGGCGCGCCCCCGGCTCAATTCCCCGCCCCGCCCCGGTCAACGGCCCGGGGCGAGCCACTTTTTTTTTTTAACCCCTGCCCCTGCCCCCGTCCAGGCCCCCGCCCCGTTCAATGCCCCGCACAGCCCCCCGTCAATGAATTTTCTCCGCCCAGGGCCCCGCTTTTTCGTATATTCCCCTCTCGAACATTGCTCTTTTGATACATGATTGAGTAATTGT
>Ga0307509_10003498_pt1 | contig 23708 bp, 24 predicted proteins | sample 10_EM_MG_FD_202245 | JGI IMG/M metagenome (GOLD analysis project Ga0307509, IMG submission 202245) | Populus trichocarpa ectomycorrhiza microbial communities from riparian zone in the Pacific Northwest, United States - 10_EM | ecosystem: Host-associated > Plants > Roots > Unclassified | place... | reverse complement strand
TTTGGAGGGGCGAGCTTTTTTTTTGTCGAAGCATGGCAAAGTGGAGTAGCATAGATCTGGTGTGTTGTGCTGGGTTTTTTCTCTTCTCTATTCTGTCTATAGCTGCGGGGTTTTTTTTGATCCTCTTTTTTTGTACCCGTCTGAGGCTAGTTTGCCGTGGGGAAGAGCTACTATCTCTTTCCCATTCAGCTGGTCTTTGGAGAAGGAAAAAAGAGTCTGGAGAAGAAATATAAAAGTGAGAGATTTTTGTTCTCTTCTTCATGAAACAATTGACATCTTTTCCGTCGGCTCGCGCGTGACGCATTGATTTATCGATTCGAGAATTTATTTGCAATTCTGCTTCACCTATCACAATAACTTAGACTGTTCGTATCTTATTACCGTAGCATCGTATCCTCTGGCGCTAAATTCTCCACTTGTCCTCTTCTTCCTCGGCCTTATTAAAAATTTCTCCCACTTTGGCCACTCGCCCCTGAATTTTTGAAGTTACCTACTTACCAGCTATTGAGTTCGATGTGCTCTAAGCTATCATACTTTACAGCTAACCTACAGGTATCATGCCACAACTTCCAATGGCGAACTTCCCCCGCCAAAGACGGAGTCGGGAGCGTCTCCGTCCCCAGCAACGCAACCAAAACAAAAACAAAAACACACCAAAACAAAACAAAAGATTTAAAATGAAGTGAAATGAAAGTGACCACCTGTCGTTATTGGCAACTTCCCCCATCCTCATTGGCCCACACGATCGGCCAAATGCACTCGTAACCCATCATCATGCAATGATAACCGCCTTCCACCACAACCAACCAACCACCACCGAGGCTATGTTTTATTGCTTTGCAACCGCTTGGTTGCTCGGTTGCTTAGTCAAGTCGTCGATTACCAAGCTGCACTAACTAGCTCGCCTCCCCGGCGGCCTGGGGGAAGCAAGTGTATACCGGTGGAGTACGGTACTCGTACTACGGCACAGTAGTGAGTCGCGGTTCCCGGACTGCGGGGTTTTTAGTGGGAATAGTGCTTTGTGCCATCTCCGCGGGCTGCGGTTGTCCGTTATCGCGTGATTGGTTTGGTACGTGGAACTATCTTAGTCTTGGTTACCTACCGTAGCTGGTTGGTTGGCTGGTAGGATGGATGACGTTCGTTAGGTTCGAGGTTCAGTCTATTGGATGGATGGGTGGGTGGATGGGATACCGGTATGATGGTTTTCTTCCTATCCTATCAAAAGCGGGTGGCTGACATACGGTTACCGTAAGAACTTACAATTGAACCTTATAAATTTACCTGGACGTTGGAATTGCCTCTCCTGTATTATTATTATTATTATTATTATTATTATTATTCTTTCTCTTTAACTTAACTTTATCTTTCAGCCCTCCCTCCCTCCCTCCCTCCCTCCTTTGAGGCAAATAAAGTGTCTTTTTTTTTAAACCTTCCGCGGTGATTTCCACAGTTTTGATATAGGGGGGGATTCTGGAGGGAGGAGGCCTTACAGTATCATGGGTAGGGTGGTAAGGTTCACTTTAGGTTCTTGTGGTATGGTATGCATTCTGAGGTATGATTGGCGGGGTGATATCTGGAGGTTGTTCTCGGTTCTCCTTCTGCATAGCACGTATGATGCTGTTGCCTTTGATGGGGTTGTAGTTTTTCTGGGAATGTAGGCCTTCTACTTCCTAGACTGTGTACCGTATCATACGTAGTACAACTGGGAAAGCATCATCACAACTCGGCACTGTGCTCGTACTATTCTCCACAACGTCCCATTATTGCACTCGAGTATTCCTACAGCCTGAGTACTGCCTCCCTCACGACTGCGACCGCATCTCCCCGGACAAAAGGTGCAAGAGTTTAGTGCCAGCACTATTGGCACGGTATCTGTAAGTCTCCCCAACTATGATATTACTCGCACCGCACAACCACAACCTTCCAGAAGGAAGGCGTCCCCACACACGCGCAGTAGCCATTTCCCTCATACAACAACCTAACTCGTCCGCAAAGTTTTCCGAGGCGCTGTACCAAAGGAACCCACTATCTTCTAGAACCCCACTAGAACCGCACATTTTTCTGGGTTTCTCGCCTTTGGGGTTCCACTCAGCCACCATGACAAGGGTTCCTTCAACAATTTGAGCTAGGGCGTGCAGGAAAGCAAAGGCGCAAGGTTCGTGGGGAAGAGGAAGCAAGGGGGCCGAAGGAGAGAGAAGGGGGTGCCCATTCTCGCTTACGCCTGTCTTAGCAGTGGTTTTCGAGCATGTGGGTTTTGCCTGGCGGGGAAGCTGAGGTATGGCTGCTTGTTCCGATTTTAGGCTCTGGCTTACGATGCCATGCTTATCTGCACTGGCACAAGCCCTGGAGTGTTATTTCCTGCCCTGCAGTTTAGCCCCACATCCCCCCCCACCTTCATCAAAACCACGAGCCAAGGGATGGAGGCCACTGCGCACAGGATGCGGGGAGACTCGCACTAAGATCCACGAGCACAGATCCCTCATCCCCCTCCATGTGATATGATATCGTTTAATTGGTGGTGGTGCCGGACCTTGCGGCTTTGGGAGGCGATCAGTGGCCCTAAGTTGGTCTAAGATCTTTGCTAGAGGCGTTATGTTGGGGCAGCCCCTTGCTGTCATGCGATCGGTGGAAAACATCCACCATATGATACACGATCGAGCTGTCACTAATCCCAGGTTATTTTAGGGAACTAAAAAGCAAGAAATACGGATAAGAGGATCGTGATCTAGAGTTCCTACAGAAAGTGCCAAGGCCTAGTTCAGTTCAGCTGGGCCTTTTTTCTCACCCCCGGTGAATAGAATAGGTGGATGGGTCCTGACATCTTCGTCGGCAGTAGCAGGAACGGCCAGATTTCTGGTCCGTGGAAGGACGAGGCACAGCGCCTTTGAGCGGTTTTTCGATGTTTGCCCACCAGGACGCTGATTGGATTAAAATCCTAATTCCTATCTAGACCGAACCCGTCTGACCACCCAGAGTTTTGTCGCTGGGCGGAATTTTGCTAACGTACTCGCAGATGGTAGTGACGATCTTAGCCAAATCTTGTTGGTCTCTGCATTTTTAGCTGCAAACGGCTTGTTATCATAGCTTGCGATTTTGACTCTCGGGGTGTCCAAAGTTTCGTTTTTGGATAGTCAAAGCCTCCCGGCAGAGATAGTCTATCATTGGTCGTTCAGTTGAAAGAAAACGGATCCGGCCCTCAGTGAGCCTGCCCAGATTCCATTCAAGGTTTGGGGGCCCTTGTCTAGGCTGGGAGGGATGGGTTAGGATAGGATGGATTAGTCAGTCGATTAGGTATGGTGCGTGAGGGGTTTTTCAAAGCCCTTATTCTAGAATTTGCGGGTTGTGTACCGGCGCCCTTGGCTGGGGAGGGCTTGGGGGTGGCATACGGTAAGGTCTCTCGCCCTCCCGGCAATATCTTGAGAGATGGGCTGCAGGCTGTAGGCTCAAGTATCATACCGGTACTTTAGGTCTATACCAGTTCCGACCGACAGGTATATTCGACACGTGGGTCTGATAAGAAAGAACCTGGTGAACCTTTCTTGTTGGAATGCCCTTAGTTAAGGTATGTGGTGGGTATATCTATCGGCCGCGCGGGCAGTGGTATGTAGGGGTATGTCAGTGACCCGCCAAGAGAAACCCAACTTCAATCCGGCGAATTGAGCGTAGTAGTAGTAGGCGGGCTCCGGATATTTGCTTTAAAGAGGGTTGGGGGTTTGAACAACGGTGCTTTGCTTATCATGTTATATATAGGCAGTCGCCTTGCGCGGCGTTAGTTGATGAAGGAGGCAAGTGCTGTTCACGAATAAGCTTTAATTTTAAGAATTAATACAATACCCTCCTCCCTTCCTCGCCTAGTTGAACCTTTTCAAGGCTCTCCATTCTCCCATTTTTGTCGTTGGGGGTCCGTTTCTTACAATTTAAGGCTCCGGATATCCGAGTGACTGATTATGAATGGCATTTCCAAGACGTATTGTGGCTCTTGGTCACTACTTGCCCGATCCAAAAGTATCCGGAAATCTTGGCGCCAAGATTCTAGGAATACTAGGGAAGGAAAAGGCCGAATTTCCGAATACTTTTGAATCTTGCAAGTATTCTGAATATAGGTATTATGGTTAAAGCTCTAATATGATGCGTGTGATGCAACCGCCACAAGCACCCCTGTTGCTCCTTGGCCTTAGAAGGAAACCCTATCCAACTCACTAGGGCCCAAGAACCAGGGTATTGGACGAACGCACAACTCCACCGAGCTCTTTTTGAGAATTTCTATTTTGACGCCCGTCTGACCACTTGTCAACCGGTCCCAACGACCATCAGGGACGGTCGAAAAGCGCAAAAACCCAGCCATCAGAAAAACCTTTATTCGCTCTTTTAATAATTATTTCCCGTGGCCTGCGCCCGTCAACTCCCGTATTGTCGGCCATTCGGACGGGGGAAAAGTCACACGGGGGGAGGAACGGAAGAGAGAACGGGGAAAAACACAAAGGCTAATTCAAGTTTGTGGTGGTAGTGACCGTCACCTTTTTCTCTTTCTCCTTCAGCCAAGCGAATCGCGATAGCTAGCTAGGGAATAATACGGCACTGGTAAATCGCCCTCAGAGGCTTGCTTCGACGGCCAGAGATAACACGGGCAGAGTTTTGGGTGTCATCTAGTGAAGCGAGGGCACCCGCTAATCCTACAAATCTCGAGGTTGGGGGTAGGGGAAGAAGGAAAAGGACAAGATGACGATTGTTGCTGCGCCATCGGATGCTGCTGGTTTTAATCCGCCGAGTCCAGCCCCGTATCCACATCAACGGGACATTCACGCCTACCTTAGCACGGAGGTTCTCTCCCGACGTAACGAATACCTTCAGCAAAAGAAGATCAAGATAAAGGTGGCAAGTTGGAACGTTGCAGCGTGTGATGGTACCGAAAGGGATCTGGAAGAGTGGTTACTGGATTATCAGAACGATTTCAAGTCTGAGGGGGACGAGGACGCCGGAGGGGTCGGGATCTATGTCTTGGCGTTGCAGGAAGTTGTCGACGTCACGGTCACAGAGAACTTTATAAAGTATATGGATCCTAAGGTTTCTCTGAAATGGGAAGCTCATGCTCAGGTATACTTTTTTGATTGTGCATTATGGGGATTTGTCTCACAGTTTATGGGGAGGTAACGGTGTTTTTTATTTAGGCGGCGGTGCCGGCTGGCTACATCTGCAGAGCTTCGAAGCAGCTTGTTGGCTTGTTGCTCATGGTTTTCGTATCGCCAGACCTGTCGCCCCTTGTCACTTCGGTCTCGACAGCGACAGTAGGGACGGGAGTGGGTCTTCGGGCTACAGGGTTCATGGGTAACAAGGGAGGTGTGGGTGTCAGGCTAGTTATCGGCGAAACATTAAAACTAGTGCTTGTGGACTGCCACCTCGCGGCCTTTGCGAATAATACGGAACGGAGAAACTGGGATGCGGGAGAGATCTCCGAGCGAATGAGCTTTGATCCTGTTGAGAAGAACTTTGTTGGCTTCGATAAAGGGGAGAAGGCGGATCCAGGCAACAACAGTGGAAATACCATTGAAGGCATTGAAGATGCTGATATCCTGTTATGGTGTGGGGATCTCAACTATCGTGTTGAGCTTCCAAACGAGGATATAAGAAGGTTATTGTCCTCCTATATGCCCAAGGACCTCCCACCTACGCATGCAGATGGTCCATCTGCGTCTGCGTCCCCTGTAGACCAAGTCCCGAGAGAATTTGAGGAGCCACCACTGCCACCCCTACCGAGCGAAATCCATCCAGAGGCGGTACCGACCCTAGAAGGGACGATCGATAGCTTGCTGAACCATGATCAACTCTACAAACAACAGAAGGATGCTAAAGCGTTTGTAGGCTTCCGCGAGGGGAAAATCAAATTTCTTCCCAGTTACAAGTATGACATTGGCACAGTAGGAAGATGGGATTCTAGTGCGAAAGCCCGATCCCCAAGCTGGTGTGATAGAATACTTTGGAGAGTTAAAGGCGCAGAAGCTCAGGAGGCCAGGAGAGGGCGAGCTAGATCCAGGGGAATGAGCATATTAAAAGACGAGGTTCTCTTCGAGACAGAGGATTCGGACGAGGAGGATATTGTGGTATCGAGGGCCGATAGTGCGATACCGCATGCCTCCTCGCCATCGCAGGCCAAAACACCAACCTCTATTTTCAGATTCCCTTCTGGAGAAATTGGCCTGCGGCAGTTATATTATACTTCATGCCAAAATGTTACGTCATCAGATCACAAGCCTGTCGTTTCGATGTTCGAAATGTGGTTTCCATCAGTAGTGCCGGAAATGAAAGCTAAAGTTCACGCGGAGGTTGCAAGAGAAGTTGATAAGATGGAAAACGAAAGCAGACCTGCTGTAACTGTTGTGGTCGACCAAGTTGGTGGTGGGGGATACGAGGAGGGGGCTGTCGACTTCGGGAGGGTCCGATACAATCGAGTCAAGAGGCGGAGTGTGACAGTAGCAAACACTGGAACTGCGGGGGCTCAAATAAAGTTCGTAGGAAGGCCAGCCCCCGATGGAGAAGAAGTTAAAGAGATGGTTGCGAAAGAGTGGCTGAAGGTCCAGTTTTCTGGAGGGGGGGCTGAAATCAAAGGCGAGGGAGGGATGGAGCTACAGCCTGGGGAGGTGTGCAATGTCATCCTCACTATATCCGTCAATAAGCCCGAGCACGTGAGGTCGTTAAATGAGGGAAAGGAAACGATCATGGATGTCCTTGTGCTCAGGGTCGTGGAAGGGAGAGACGTATTTCTACCTATCGGGGGAGAATGGCTGCAGAGCGGCTTCGGGAGGGGATTGAAGGAGCTTGTCAAAATCCCCGAGGGAGTTGGTGGGGTAAGAGGGTGGAAGGAAGAGAGTGTAGGGGGTAAGGGAGAAATCCTATATTCGGCACCAAGGGAGCTCTATAAGATGACGGAATATCTGCTCAAACATTTGAGAGAGATGGTAAAAGAGGAGGGGAGATGGAGCTCCAAGCCTGGCTGGCCTTTTCTCGGTAATACCTGGGCAGTTGGTGGAGAAAGGAGGGGAAACCTCGCTGTTGGTGTTTGGGAATGCCTGGATAGGGATATGGAACTTGACGACGACGCAACACTCACTTTCTCATTTGATGAAGATGACGAGAAATCCCTTGAGGCGATAGAAGTTGTGGAGGTTGTAGCCGGTGTATTGCTTAAATGGCTCCAGAACCTTAATGAAGGTGTGGTTCCCCAGGAGATATGGCCTGACGTGTACAAAGCTGGCGCGGACAAAAGGTTGGCGGAACAGGTGTGAATATAAATGAACCATCTAGGATATGTGATGGGCATTACGCTTACGCATGTGTTCGATTATAGGTTCTGGATAAATTATTTACATCACTCTCACCAGTCCATTCAAATGTATTTGTATACCTTACGGGTTTCATAATGGAAATCGTTTCTCTCTTATCATCGCCCATACCCTCTCAGTTACCGCTAAAGGACACAGGCAATGTCCCAAGTCCTCTATCACCGATCCAAGGTGTATTACCCTTTGGCAGATTGGGGGCTGCGAGAGACACTATTGTTAAGCACGGAGTACTCGAAGTTTTTGCTGAAGCGATCATCCGGAAGGAAGGGGGGGACAAAACAGCCGAGGATAAACGGAAGGCTGTGGCTTTCCTAGAGGTTTTTGTTTCGGATATCTGAAAAAGGGTGATACTCATATTTTCAAGTTCGCTGTTTTTGTACGATATCCATTAATTATACATGTTTATCACTTGGCTCTAGGTTAATTGTTTAATGGGCTTGCTGAGCGCCCTCTAGAGGATGGAAGAGAGCCCAAGACAAACTTTAGTCATCAGTGTGTCAAGACTGCTTCTCCCATCGCCCCCCACGATACGTACCTCCTCCTTTTGCCCTCCGCACCGTCGATTTTCCTCTCTATCGGAAACGTATCCTCTTCCACACCCTCAGTTTCTTCTCTACCTAAGCCTACCCTCCCATATTTAAAATATTTGCCCTTTAAGATCTATTCTGAGGTATGATATTGAACCCTGCCCCTCCAACTCACCGAATCCCACTCGCTTTATTTCGTCTATGAGCGCGCACGAAAAGTGGAGAGCTAATAAAGACAAAAAAGACAAATGGAAACTCGTTCTAAGAGTTCTGCCAAGAAAGTCAATTCTGCTGGGGGGATTCCTTCTGCTGAGAGAGCTGATTCTGCTTTCTCGAGCCCAGCATCTTCTACCACCTTGAGCCCAGCTCAGAAAGCGAGCCCCCACTCAGGGAAGAAGACCTCGCCTAAGAAGCCCCGCTCCCCCCCAAAACCTGCTCCCCCCAAAAAACTCGCTCCTCCCAAAAAAACTCACCCCCCCAAGACGACCTCTCGTGAGAAAGCTGTGAAAGTGAAGAAGGCGCCCCACAAAGGCCCAACCTCACTTATCATTGCTACTCAATCTCATCGTATAACGGGAGAAATGGACAAAATGCTCGGGCGTGACCCTGACCAGTTGGTTCGTTATCAAGCAGATACCTTGGTTCTTGCCATGCTCGAGGCTCAAGCAAAGCAGTCGATATATGCATACAGAGATATTTTGATTCGTGCTATGCTCGACAGTGGGCAGTTGGAGTGCTAGCAGGATGTCGATAAAACAGCCTCTCAGGCCCCCCAAGAAACTTGCTTTCTTTCTTTTCCTGCCTCTTTTTTAATCATATTTTTCTCTTTCACTGATCGGTTATCTTCCTGTATATCATACCCACTTTTTTGCGAGCGGAACGCCTCTTTTCCTATGCCCCAAGCGACCCGGGTGTGTTTCTTGTGATTCTGGTGCACACATCTTATTTTCCTTTTGTTTCATACTCTCCTACCTTCCTAGCTTTTCTCTCTCTTTCTTCTCGTTGGACATATGTTGTCAGAATACTCGTTCAAGTTTTTTTTGTACAACCGGTTGTCCCCCCGATTTAGACTCAAAAAACATTAGGGAAGCTCAAGCAAACTCAACCGAGTTTCACGGAGCCCCTAGATTGTTTGAGGTCGTTTGTTTAGGAGCTATTCGGCCAGCACGATAGCCATGCCACATACCCGTAAAATTACTTTTGAGGCGAGTTAACTTCTTGTGCCCCGATTGCTCTGCTTTTTCCTGTTCACGGGCTTACACGTGCGTGCTTTTTCGGAATCATCGAGCTTGTTATAGCCTTAATAGAGATTTCACTTCTCTCGCTTCTCGTAGGTTCGCTCTAGTGCGCAAGAATTACGGCCACATCGGGATACTTGGTCTCCTTATATTCTCCCTGGTTACAAATGTATCTCTAGCCATAGCTATTCTGTCGTACGATTCGTTCAATCGAGCTCTATGGATAGCCGGCGGCGCACGAACGTTGGTCAAACAATTGATAAAGTATTCGGACACCTTCACCCCGCAAAATCTAGCAAAGCGTCCCGGTATACATCCTAACCAGGGCACAGGTAGTCGATAGAAATGATCGTCACTACCAGAATTCGTGCGTTGTTCGAAATGAGGGGTGTCCTTATCAGATTAGATCGGATCGGATAGACTTTTTTGGTCGGTTGCGATGGGTGGTTGTTCACCCACACAATCACTCTACTAGTAAGCAACGATGAGAGCAAGGAGGCCGAAGGTGAATGATTGGGTGGGCAGGTTTGCGTATAAGAGCCAGTATCGCCACAACTCAGCGGATATTGGGGCGTATGACCACTGGTCCGGTCATTTTTTCGTACCTAGTTCTTGCATAGGCTCGGGCTATTGGGAGTGGCGCAGTGTACTTTTTGTAGCTGGAAGGACTGCTCTTTTGTAACTACTGCGTGAAGTATTATTATATCGTAAAGTATGATATGATATCCGGAAATAGAGATGCCATGTGCCCCAAATTTTCGCGTAAAAGGCTACGGTGCTTGCTTAATAAACGACAAGATATCTAGACACCTTCGGAAAGGGTAAGTAGTTCTTGGCACCCTTATGTCCTGGTCTTCTACCAGCCGACGAGTAGAAGCGATTATATTGCGAACCCTATGGTTAGAGGGCTGCTGGGTTCGCCGCCGTTTGGGATAACAGCACTATAAAATGCTCCTCGGGCTTAAAGCGCTCTGCGACGATGGTAATGTCTGACTCGCCGTCGCCCGAAAAGCGCAATTTGAAAAGTTGGGGCCAATTTTTATGCTCCTATTAATATGATATTATTATCTAATAACCGTGTGTACTACCAAATTAGCCCGGATAAGAGAAGTTTGTCTTAGGATGTTTAGGTTTCCTATCTTGACCGGGACGGGAGAAAACGCCATCAAAGCAAGACAACGTGTTACTTAAAGGGGAAACTTCGACGGCCTGAGAAAAATTTCTCTTATTCAGGTTAACAGGGTATCTGAGTGGCCGTGATCGCTCACTCGCTACCCGTACATGTGCTCCAAAACTCATATGGTGACTTTATCTCTAGTTGGGATTTGTCAGTGACCAATAGAATCACATTGGGTGGGATGTCGTTCCAGGAAGTATGACATCTAGGAAGGCTGGGTAGGCAGTATAGACTGTGAAATAGGCCTTAATATTCGATGGCAGGTTCCAAGTTGCTGAAAAGTTACTCGAAACTGGGTTTGCCTCACTGTCGTCTACTAACGTTAAGGCCTAGAGATCGTCCGGTATAATACGTGTATTGTTTATTTAGCTCTGCTGCTTGGCTTTATGTGGTTGGCATGCGTTGATTTGGTTTCCATCCCTTGGAGGTAAGTGCAGTTTACAGCCCTAGAACCGGTGTTGGCCCTGTCGGATGACCTACACTAGAGCGCAGAAAATACAGTGTCAGCCTATCCAAATGCAGGAGCTTTCTTTCAACCTATTATTCGAAGGTATCAGGTTATAACCCAACCCCATACAAAGCAATACTCAGGTATAATATCCGTATAGCAGTTTTAAATCTGGGTTGGTTGGGATGTCTTGTGTGTTGGTAATTCCTTGGCATGAGAGGAGATGGGCAAGTACACGGTGGGGTTGCTACTATGGCGCTTGAGTATTATACTTAAGGACACCGCTACGAAGAGCAGCGGCTTCTACTCCCTCTACCCGAAAGCCCTCCAGTTTACTAATTTCCTTAATTCTTGTCACCTTTAATACCCCCCATCAATTAAAACACTTTAGGCGATGAGTTCAACAACTCCTCAGATCCTAAATGACAATAGAATTACCAATAGTGGTAACGTAGTGAATAGCTACAACACTGTAGTAGCTGGCAAGAGATCCCAAATTCTAGATTGGTTATCACCCCTCGAACCAAATAAACGGCGCCAAGATATACGTACCCATAGGCTTGATGATGGCGTGGGATATTCGTTTCTGGCTGCCAAGGAGTTTCTAGAATGGCGCAATGCTGAAGATGGATCCACCAATTCTGTCTTGTCTTGCTCCGGTGGCCCGGGAGGGGGAAAAACATACCTCTGATAATAAATATGCTCACCTGGAATATGGGATATAGCTAAGTAGAAACTGTGTCTAGCTCTACAGTGATCGATAGTCTGTGCAATCGTCTAGCTGGAGAAAACATTGTTGTGATCTGTTTTTATTGTGACTTCCGGGACCGGAAGGAGCAGACCGTGATTAACATTTTAGGTACCCTCCTGAAACAACTTATAGGAGGAAAAGGCATCACAGAATACATCAACCAAGTATTCGAGAAGGAGTCGGGTAATCTCGGGGGTCGAGACCTGCGGCTTCCCCACCTGCTCAAAATGTTGGCGACGACTCTTGTATCTCGAGAAAGGGCTTTTATATGTATCGATGCCCTAGACGAATCGTTACCAGAAAATCGTTTGGAACTTCTTGAATCGCTGCTACTCTAGGGACTATTCAATCTCCAGTTCGCACGACCCACTCCCATATGCTTCAGACGACTCAGACTCCACCACTCCCATGGACCCTCTCGAGAGCCAGGCCAACCTCCCCCCTCCGCCAGTGTCAAACCCCACCCAAAGCTTTAAGAAGTCCACCCAGTGGACCCGGCCCGCCCTTCCCTCGGCCGACCGCTAATCCCTCAAAGCCACCCAAGCCCCCGCTCTCCAAAAATCGTTCCCTCCCGAAGGGCCCTAAAATGCTGCTATCGCCTACCCCGACAAATATGGGACTGCGGCTGTCGCCTACTCCTAAAGATACAGTATTGCTTTTGGTGCCCTCCTTCTGTCATGGAGGCGGGGTAAAACGGCGATAATTGAAGTTTCTTTTTCCTCTTTTCCACATAGGTTACATACCATAACCCACCTTGCTTTTTCACTTTTTCTCTAAATTTAGAGCAACCATTTGGCCTGATTCCCTTGTGCAGCAGAAGGTCCCCGCAATTCTGTATTCAGGTACAAGCAGAATAGTGAGGGAGCTAATAACCACAGCTTTACAATCGAGAGACCTTAAGGAGCGCTAATTCGACCCTCGGGCTATTTTACTTTTTCTAACCTTTTCCTCTTATCCAGTATGTTCCTCTCTACTATACCAGCTGACTAACAAGGAAGGGAGGTGTGGTGAGCTTTTTCCACACCGGATTGGGGCAATTGCACGCCAAGCCCCGGACCCCAGGTCACCCAAAAGCCGAGTGACAGAAAAGTATTCTTGCGGCTTGATAATCTAACCCTACACCGAGCCAAAATTTCTCAGATGCTGGTCTCTCGGAACCTCATGGGGCAAGGCGATAGCGTTATCCAGGTTCTTTAAGGATATATTCTCCAGACATACGTCGGGGGACCAAGCCTAAGTTCCAGGTCGGCGGAGGATCAGCTTTCACGCAAGGAATTGTGGATATATATTGGCATTCTAGGGCTTAGGATCCAGATCTAGCGAAAAAAGAAAGGGGAGAAGTCCGCAGATAATATATATGAAGGCATCATTAGAAGACTCTTGCCCGATCTGCGAGGGACAGTCAGAAGTGAGCCGTGTGTCCCCTTTATATGACGAGAATCCCCTCCATGCTTATTAAGTCATTCGTACAAGTGCAAGCAGGCCAACCTCGAACGCAAACTACGCAAGCGATATCCTAGTATTTGCCCAAGCCTCGGCCCCTCTCACGCCCGGACGGAACAAAGTAGCCAACACTTATGCCCGAACACCCCGCCAGAGTACAAGGTAACCCTATCCCTCGAAGCCCAAGTCGCCCGCGAACAAGAACCCCGCCCCAACAATGGCTAGGGAAGCCTAGAAACCAAAGAGGTCCCAGTAGCCAATAGACAAGTCAGCATCGCCTATTCACCCATTCAACTGTCTAGGCCGCTCCGGCCCTAGCAGGCAAACCGTCTCGGCCATCTTCATTCCTATCAGACCTCCCCCACTACTCCCAAATACCTCTCATTCTATTAAATTACAATTCGTTTGTGATGGGAGCGGTCCCGGATTCCCTTCCCCCAATCAGCCGGTAGAGAAACCTGATCGATCTCGGTGTTGAACTCTTGCCCCCATTGCACAGGCACCATTAACACCGCATCAGTACGTCATAAATTCCTTAGAAATCACCCGCGATTAGCTCTGACCTACGAACAGAATAAAGGTGCGCCAAACTACACAACCAGTTCTCGTAGCGCACAAGGAACCTGAATTCTTCTAGCTATGATACCCAGAAAAGTTCATAACTCTCCGACGCTAGCTTGTAAGCTCCCCTCGGGGTACGAAATCCTAGCAATAGACTTCGGCGCATACCAAATCCCACTAGGGATCACCAAAGATCATCAGAAGTTACCAAGGAGGCAGTTCTCAAGGCCTACTCGCTGGTTCATTTGCTATGCGGACAGTTCATAACCCTAACCCTCCCCTAACACAAGAAAAACAACGCGAGTTCTTCAATCTTACCCTTATATAAATCCGCATTTTAAACAGCTTTCATTAGATCTAAAAGGTATCTCTCTAATCACAAAACAATATCTATTGATGGCTGAATTGTTGAGCATAATGAGGAGGCGTTACGTTGTGCGAAATCGGTGAGGGTTAGGGTTGTTTACTGTCCTCATGGCAAATGGACCAGCGAGGATAAAACTTGGCGATTCATAAAGTACGGTATGTATTCGGATGAATTGGCGCCAAGATTTGAGTTTAGGTGTAGGAACAGATCAGCGCCAATTCATCCGAATACTCCACGAATGGCCAAGCATATGTCACGTTGATATGGCAAAGCTCCACAGGAACAAAACCGAATGAGGTGCCACAATAGGTCAACCTATGAAAGATACGGGAACACCCAGGGACGGTATCTACCACGCTGCGATAGCCCGGCTCGACAATTTCCGCGGAGGATACAACGACTATTGAGACCACCAAGAAGCAGTTCAACCTAACAAAACATATCAACCTGTTCTCGATTCACATGGTAGGAATTACTAACACCGCGTTAAATATCAGGGGGCGGCATTGGCCTATAGGCGCAGTACGCATTGGTATATTCCGGGGGCAGAGTTGGACGTTGAAAGCATGATAAGCGGTCGTGGAAGGTTTGTCACTGATTCGAGATATGTAACAGTTTCGTATTGATAACATATCTCAAACAGGCAAAGTTAGAAGCCATGGAATGTCAAACTACGCCACGCAAAGCAGCTTCTAAACCCAAACCTCTGGTTAGTTATCAGGAACCCCATCTGTGGTTGGTTCAAGATATCATAGACTCCGGAGTCAAAAGTGGAACTGTGATAGAGGCATTCTCTCTCTCTTTTTCGATGACCCACCCAACTGAATTACCTTAGTAAACAGTGAGCTAATCCCCTCCAAGATCAGACCTGCTCCCCACTAGCAAAAGGTCCCCAGCCCGACGATCACTCCCCAAGCCACTCGTGTAGAAGTATCCTAGCTCCCCCATACAAATCCCCTCGCGATGGTCAATACAGAAGGTATATAACCCTTCCAAAACAGCAATATATGGGAAACCTAAAACATCTATCTTAATCCCGATGCGGGGGGGCCTAGTACCACTTGCCGAACCTCCAACCGAATACCGTCTCGAAGGAACCCTTGAAACCTTCGATTTTGAACTTGAAGACGACATGAAAAGATTGGCAACAAAGGAGTATTCCGTTACCTGACGGGGCATACGACCGTGGGACTAGAAGGGAACTGAGAGCAAGATAAGCGCCTTAAGCAAATATTCCGCCATTGCATAACAATCCACATACACGAAACCATAAGCGGGGCTTGCTATTGATGCGCTATCAGCCATATCATGGAAGGGTTTGTTACTACATCGCGTCACCGATACAATATCACGCCTAATTAATACAACAACGGTTGATCTCCTAGTACCACTTTCAGACTATATTATACAGTCGGGTAGCTGTAACACAAGGCATAGTCTGCCTTTTCGATCGGTTAGAAGGTCGGTCAAATGCGAAGGCATGAACTTAAAGGCTACCAATTATACCTTGATACCGAGATCGGCAGGCCCATCTTTGCCCTCATTGATTTATATACCTCCCTTTCGCATCACGCTCGATTTTCCCCCATCCCGTGGGTTTAGTTCCACAGGTAATATACAGCCCGTATCATTAGCTATCAAATGCAATAACTACAATACTATGATACTACACGTCCCCGGCATGAAGAACCCGAACACAGGGGCGATCCTAGAGCCTGAATTTTGTATGGTGAATCACTCGTGCTTATCTAAGTCACATACAAAATCCAGACTCCAGGATCCCCCCTGTGTTCGGGTTCTTCATGCCGGGGACTTGTATACCGAGTACTTTACAAGTGCAAAAAAAAAAAGCCCCAAACGAGTTCCTCCCCCGTCCATTCTTCCCGCCCCTGCGAATGCATGGGGTTTACTGAATCCCATCAGTATGATACCGAACACCACAAATCAACTAAGATACCGGTGCCCCTAGCACATCGTATGCCGCGCTCAAAAAAGTCGAGCTAAGAAAATAACGAGATCTAGAAAGTATCCTTCCTTAACCAGAAATAAATTACAAGAGTTTTAAGCCGAGACCCATTCTACCAATTTCCTGGGCGCCCCGAGAGACCAAGCATATTATGGTCCGGTCCCAGGAAATAAACACTCCAAAACAGGGGGGAAGAATATTTTGCATTGGCGCTCAGATGCACGGATTCTCTATAACACCACATCACATATTCCTCTGATCCCTGTTTTTCGGGTCCCGTACTTCTCTTGCCTAGGACAAAGTATGTCCCCGATCGACGGCAAAAAAGCTCGAGCCCCACTTACCGATACACCACTCGAAAGTACAGTACGCGTACCACCCTTACTGTAGTCGAAGCCATGGATGGATGGGATGGGAACAGATAGCATGCCAGGGGAAACGGCCAATAAGATACGGCCAAACTCAAACTGACTGACCGACCGACCGCGACCGCCAGGTTGACCGACCGACCAACTGGATCCTCCCAGACCAGGTATCTAAGACCCGGTACTGGCAATATATTGGCAAATCACAAAACCATACTCGTACCATGCCGCACTCGAGAACGGTAGCATCCCGCGAGCAACGCGGGCAAACAACAGGAAAAAGAAAGAAACACAAAACACGGACCAGGAACGCCACCATCCAGCTTCATGCTGTTGCACCGTTTTTTGCTACAAGTAGAAAAAGCGCTCTTTCTTTCTTTCTTTCTTTCTTTCTCTTTCTGTGCAGAGAAAGAAAGAAAAAAGAAAAAGAGAGGACTCACATCCCGTTTTGAAACTCGTTCTCTTTCCCGCTCTGACTGAGGGGAAACATACGGTATTTTCCAATCTGATACTTTTACAATCTTTAGAATCCACGTCATACGGTGCCTTCCTTCCTTCCTTCCTTCCTTCCTTCCTTCCTACATGTACCTTCCTTCAACCCGTGCACGGGAAATCTCACGCTCGTCGCAGCATCAAACAAGAATCATACATAGGCAAACCGGCGGCACTATACAATGCCCGAGCACCGTACTACAATCCATGATACTTGTACATGTGCTCAGCATGTGTATCCCCCTCGAGGGCAAAAACACAAACCTAAGTTACCTAACAAGGGACTCTTTCTTTTTTTTTTCCTTTTTTTTCTTCCTTTCTTTCTCCCATTTCCTCCCCCCCCCCTCCTTCGCTTCCATCCATCCCGCGATGCCCTATGTCAATGTTTATCTCCGATTGGGTGAGTAAGTTATGATACCGTAGCGAGGATTAAAACGAGCCGTAGGGCAGTTAGCTAGCTTGTTGGAATCTTGGCGGGTGGGGGTTGAGGTGGGGGGGGGAATCAGGTACTCACCCCATCCCATCCCGTGGAGCAGCATACCGGTACTCGAGCACTATATACGGTATAATATTATAATATGATAGACGACCCGAAGGAAGAAGGAAGGCAAGTGCGTAAGGGGGATCGGGAACGTGAAAATGGGATTGGGAGGATTGGATAGCTGGCTTGTGCTCGTGCATGCTTGCATGGGTATATATAAAAGTAAGCTTATTATGCGAGGCGAGGTTTTTCTTTTAAAGGTACTATCGTATTGGGTTGTTGTATTATATGTAGTACATACATATATACAAGTACCGAGAAGAGGGAGGATTAATCGGGGGTTTTCTTTTTTTTCTGGTCCCATCGAGGTGGACTTACCGTACCGTAGTCTGGCGCGGTATGATTCACGGTGATACACAATCGCTTGCGGTATGCCGGCCCGCAACTTTACCCATTACTGTAATTCCGGGCGAGAGCGAAACCGACCGAGAAGCTGGGGCTGATATTAAAAATAAGAAAAAAAATACTCTCGGTTAGGATAAGTGTAATTCTTGGGCGGGGGGGGGGGGGGGTAGGGGTTTCTTTTTTATTCTTTCTTCCTTTTTGAAAATATGGAGGGTATCATAATATCAGAATATCGTATATGCTCGGCTTGAAAGGTGATTTGGAATGGCTCATTTAATGTCTTATTGTATCGTAGTAAATAGTGCAGTATCAAGCTAATATACATCGGGTTGTGGTAAAACAAATTACTGTACTCGTCAGCAAGTAAGACCCCTCTCTTGACTTTTCATTATTTTCCTAACAAAAGTACCGTGCGTTACTACACTACAACTTACTCCCGCAACCCACATTAAGTTAAGAAGATGTCTAGCAATCAAGCCCATTACGGTATGAGGCACCCTCACTAGGGAAAAGTAATCCCGCCATGGCAGGTCAACTCAGCAGAACTGGATGCCCTTCCAACTCCACCATACAACAACCATAAAGGGTTGGTTCACGAGGACGCTCGTTTGGCTAATTAGACAATCACAAGCAGGAGGAGGTAAGCATAAGTGCGCCGAAAATCGCCTAAAATCAGATGGGTCTTATATATCATAGTATAATGTTGATAAACTCTAAATTTTAACGAATCCCGAATTTGCTGTGATGGCCGAGATCTACCGGAGCCCTAGGCATTATATCATAGTCACAAGGGCCAGCGGCTTCTCCCTCCCCCGTGAAGCGGGGGTTTAGCGAGCTTTTGAATGTGCCGGTACTGGGCTTGGTAACACTTGGGGAAATAAGTTCCCAGATATTTGCAGCACAGGATGCTATTCCAGAGGTGAAAGTACCCGGTATAGTACTGTATAGTGCTGGGGATATCACGGGGCCAGCTAAGCAGCAGCAGTTCCGGTACTGTACTGTTGGGACTGATTGATTCCGTTTGAATTCCGGATCGGCTTTTTAGTCTAAGCGATTTACGCCGGGGATGGCATTAATCTACTGTACTATATAGTACAGCACCGATATAGTACCTCACAGGAAGAACCTGAACCTTTTTTCTCCGTCACAAAAAGTAGCTAGCAGATGACATAATCATCCATAGTTCCGGTACCATCATAATATGGAGTTCTCGGATCATCATATTTTCCAGATCTGTATTTTCGTAATATGGTAACTGTACTGCACTGCACTGTATAGTACAGTACTGTGCGCCCAGCAGGATGTTTGCGGTAAAACCAAAGTACTTGCAGAGACTCATTAATACTAACTTCCCTATTCGTCCATCAATCAATATATTTGGCCTTGTATTGGACATGTTCGTATCGGGCCAGTGATATATTGCGCAGTACCAGTGTACAGTACGGCGACTCCAACTCGGAGTATCAGCTAGGAAATATCGCCCATCGTGGTAATCGCCATTCCCCGCACATTAATCCTGAGAGCAAGGAGTCGCCGGAATATTCGCATGCAAGCTCTATCCCTTCCCATCCCCGCCCTTCTCCACATCCAAACCCTGGGCCAAACAATTCACAATACTTAGCGAGCAAGTAAGTATGACAACCTCATCTTCCCAGCACTCTGTGGCGTGATATCATACTATACAAGAGATGCCCTATCCTCAACAATACTCCACAAACCGCAGCACGGTGCAACTTCCAAAGCCTCATCTGTAATACAAAATATTAATATATACAACCCCTATAATACCATAATAGAATACCTTCCACCATAACACAACATAACAATAATATTATCTTCATCCCATTTAGTATACACCAATAAACACAAAGAAAGAAAGAAAGGAAAGGAAAAACAACCCGAACACACCACCACCACCCTCCGCCTCCCCCTTTCCCACCGCAAATCATATCCCACCACCACACAGCACAAACGTCCCTTCCCGACACTACCGGCCGGCGACAAACCCTGCAACGTTAAAAACTACCCATGTCAATTACTTACCCTACAGTACCCGTCCATATTGCAGGTATTACCTTTTTTTTTCCCTTTCCTTTCCTTTCCTTTCCTTTCCTTTCCTTCTTCCAAATAAACAAACGCCTTACCATACCAGACAGGCAGGAGGTGAGGATGAGAACCTGTAAGGCTGAATAAGGGGGGATAATAATAATAATATAATATTAATAATAAATAATGCGATGCTTGTTATTGTAAATGAGAAAGGAAGGAAGGAAGGAAGACAAGGTTTTTTTTCTCCTTCTTCCTTGTTCCTTCACTGTTAGGATGGGAGGGAGGGATGCCCTTCTAGGGTCCCTCCCGAGTTTCCTTAATCGATTGCCAATTTGGGAAGGTGCATGATGAATTGGGGGAAGTTTGGGAGATGGGGGGGGGGAGATCCGGGGGAGGGGTTCTGGAGGGAGGCAGGGAGGTGCGTGTTGGATGGGATATAGATTGGATGGTGCGATTGGTGGGGTGATGGGGTATGATTGGTAGGGGGGGGGGGGGTTAGGTGTGTGTAAGCTGGGTTCTGTGAATCGGATTCTGCATTTGGTGGAGTGCATAGTGTCATGGTAGTGGTGTTCGCAGTGTAGGAGGGGCCTCAAGTACCTCCATGCATAAAACTACAAATGTATGATATTGTAGATATCGACACCACACCACCACCGGTATCCACAAAATTGCATCAACCTCTCGACCCAAACGGATTTGTGCCGAACCCTACAATGGTGCTATCGACCTCAGCTAACTTTGATTGGGCTCGTACAAACACTATATACAAGTACAACCAAATCGCCAAAACTTGTCCCGACTTCAAAAGCCTTTTATCCCCTCCACCGAAGCTCAATCTCCGCTCCCCCGCTACGAGTATAGTACCAAACAAAGTCTCCGTCGCTGGTAACCATCTTAGCGCTTGAACACGAAATACTGAGCTACCGGAAGCAAACTCGCTCAAAGTAACCATCAGGTTCCTTCCCACCCAACCCGACGGGCACCCTAATGCTCCTGTTCTCCCCCTTGCACACCTCCTATCCCTATCGCATTGCCCTTGCTGAAAAGCGAAAGAGAATAAATAAACAGACACATACACGCTTTCAGGAGCGAGACAGTAGTCTGGCACCTTACGGGAGGAACTCCCTGGCAGTAGGGGTAGCGGGCAAGCCGGGATCATCCATACCCCTCTGGACCTTGTCCTCTGGGAATACCGAACTCTCGGCGATTCCATAGTACGGTATGCCCCTGCCTGCTGGGTATCCCCCGTTTCAAGAGCTCGCTCTTTTCCCGTTTTTTTCTCCCTAAGTGCCGGACTGAAGACAGAGGGACTAAAGGTGGAGGAATGAAGGAAGGTGTTTGCACTAAGTTGCATAGTGTTGCTTCCCAGACTCGTTAGCGCGATGAAGAGGAAGAGGAGGAAGCTAGGATAGTGAAGCAGCCGTCGTACGAACCATACCGGATATTGTTTGTGAACAGCACAGCAGATTCTGCTCTGCTCATCGACGGTAGTTTGGTGGGGGTTTCTCACTACGAGTATCGTCGTTACCGTAGTGTGTCACGATGTCTTTGTTTTTCTTTTTCCATCTTTATTCTCCTCCGGCTGATCACCACTTGCTTTTTTCGAATATTCCTCCAGTACTACCTTTTCTCCTACCGCCACCTTTCTAAGACGGTAACCCCTAGAATAGAAGCCAATTGTGTACCGTACTAGTATGATACAACGGTAGAAAAATAATTCTTTTTTTTTTAGCAGGTAGTGTAAGGATGCGCACGTAATTGACTTAACTTTCCCTTATGATAATCTCCTCGTTGGGTTAACCTACCCATTCCCTAATCCCTCCCTGCCCAAATCAAAATAGATCCATGTCCTGGCAAAAAAAAACCCCCCCACATCCCGAACTCACGGAAGTAGAAACAACTCCACGTATGATATACCAAACAAACCCAAGTCTTAGTTCCAATGCTAAACCAACAGCCGCTTGCCCACCCGCCCGCCACGCGTAGTGCGTCAATTCCGGGAAGCAAATGATCCGCTCCCATCGAGCAACCCCCAACCAAACCTCTAAGGTCCATCCCGTTCCACTTCCAGACCGTGCCGGGCTGGCCCCCCTCTCCTCTCTGAAGCACCACGAGGGGATGAGGACAATACAGTACTAGTACGCTTCTGAAGTGTAGCGGCATACCCATCTACGAGTAGGTTAGCTGGTAACGTATGGTTGCGGACACCTCAGAACAAAGCCTTAGCGCCATCCAGGAACCAGTGAGCTAGCCCTAATATACTTGGCGACCTACCACATTAGGCAATACCGCGGGATGTTCCGCGGCCAAAACAATCCCACGCAAGCGCCGACCCCCAAGTTGACCCAGATTTTGCCTCAACTTCAAGATCCATTGCACCTCTCCAGGACGAAATCCACTCTGCAAATGTGTTCTTCACATGGATTAGGGTGACTACATAGAAAGTAATGGGTGAAATAAAGCATATGATTTTGTCCGTCGACAAAGTTTGGGAATATGTGTTTATCGTGGGCGTTGTCGATTTTAGGTTGCCGCCACGAGGACGGCGGGGGGTAGGCCCCCGGTACTCCCTCTCGTTTGCCCATCGGGAGGGGGGATCGGTAATTGAAGGCGGGAACTGCGATAATAGAGTAGCACAGCAGAGTGTCGCATTAGCGATCATTGATTAGTCCAGCGCGGAATGCACTACCTGGTTGGCCGGCTGGCGATCGGGCGGGCTGGATGAATGGGTGAATGTTTCCCTCTCCCTCCCCTCCCCTCATCCCGTTTGCCCTCCCTTGTTTCGTCAGAACGACGATGAAGGTCTCAGTTTGGTTTTTTTTTGTGGATGCGGGAATGACAGTTGTCGGCATTGTGGTGGACGAGTGGGTGGGCTGTTGAGATGTATGGTATCATATCTAGATGACATGCAGTGAATGATTGGCTCGCGGGTTCGAGGGAAGGGAGCGCGGGGAGGAGAGGTGGAGTTGGGGGTCACCGGACTGGTATCTACTGCTACTGGGCTGTACTGTACTACCGCTCCTGCTGTTACTACGGCGGTACAGTGCAGTACTACCGGATGGCACTACGCTGTCAGTTGCAAGGTAGTACCGGACAGTAGAAGAGCCATTAGAAAAACGCCACAGCAGATAGTGACCGTGTCCACACCCCAACATCATTCAAGCACAGCCAGTAAAACTACCATTCGTACTCTGTACTCAGACTCAGTGCGATACGCCGGCACCTTGGCCCGCGAATTAGCTATCAACTTCGCCATTACAAGCAAGCCCATAGTTCACAGCATCGCTCGCAAACAAACCGTCCACGGCTCACCGTACCCAACCAGGGCCAAAAAGAATCCCGACTCTCCCACCCACCTATAATACTGTACAATCCCCAGCCATACCAAACAAACCGTCGATCTCCCGCTCAATAATATTTTTGAGCTGAATTATACAGCACTATGCCTGTAGTGTCCGAGCGCCTTTTTGAAAAATAAAAGACTACTATCCCCTATGATATCACACGGATCGAGATCCAAACAATATAGGGCGGCATGCAATATCAACCATTTTAAACAACCCTTGGGCTAAAGAGCACTTTATGATACCAAACTCCAAAGCAAGCCACGAGACCCCCTCTGCCAAAACACCTAATTAACAAACAAAAAGATAGCACCATACCCGCACCATAACCAGTAACAAACCCCGCACTCCAAAATTTAGCCAAAAAAAAAAAAAGCTCCCCTACCCCGATTCCTCAGCTAAGTTTAACGTACAGCAGTCCGTTGACACCCGCACTCATAACCCTAAGCGGACACAAGCACTGCACAGGACAGCAAGGAACATGCCTTAACGGTACTGTAACAGAACGGTAAAGAGTAACAACGTACGGCTAACTTCCCGCCCGCCCACTCACTGGTGGGGTTTCTAACTGTCTCTTCCGTCCGCCTCTTCTTCTCCTCCTCCTATACCTTCTTTGCCTTCTTCTTCTCCTTCTTCCTCGGGCACATACTCATTGTGGACAGGCCAGTACCAATACGGTATGATTGGGATGTGCGATGGCGGTGACAGTTGCGGAGGAGGGGAGATGGTGAGGGGGGGGGGGGGGGGGGGTTTTGGG
>Ga0307509_10003497_pt1 | contig 23720 bp, 17 predicted proteins | sample 10_EM_MG_FD_202245 | JGI IMG/M metagenome (GOLD analysis project Ga0307509, IMG submission 202245) | Populus trichocarpa ectomycorrhiza microbial communities from riparian zone in the Pacific Northwest, United States - 10_EM | ecosystem: Host-associated > Plants > Roots > Unclassified | place... | reverse complement strand
GCTTCAGGAAACTGTACCCCAGAACGCCTAGCCCTAGAAGAGAAAAATGACGACGGAGTTGGATCTCACATTTCACGGCCTTCGCCCGTTCACCCATTGAGTCACGACAAGCCGATTGTGACCCGGTGGGAGCTATGGAGTTACTATTTTAAGCGTCTTTAAGATTTCTGTCGCCCCCACAATGGTTTGATGGTTCATGCTCAGTGTATTTTAACGGCGGCGCGGTACGTGTCCTGTGTTCATCTCCTTCGAAGGAGGTCATTGAGAAAGGCAATCTAGGGAGTTCCCGTGTGTAAGTTCATCATGTTTCTTGAGTTGTGTCGATGAATTGATCTCAGGGTCCCAAAGACGCTGTTTTGCTTCTATTCCAGCAGCTTGCTACTGCTACAGGATATGATCCTGTCCATGGACCAGGTTCATCTTGTTTAGGCACTGGTGCATCTGGGAAGTGTGTTCTGCCTTGGGGAAGCCGAACAATATCTGTCAATTCTATTGCCCTACTTGCCAATGGGATAAGGTTTGCAGTAAGTCGCATTCTCTACACGTAGCCGCACCCCCTGATTGTGAGCACCATCTTTAGGTGGTAACACTCATCCTCACAGCGATCGGACCAGCTGCCGATTATGGGTCGTTTGGCAGGTGGCCGCTACTCGCGACTACCCTAATATACTGGGGTTCCATGACTTCGACAATAAGCCTGACGTGTGAGTAGTAATGCCTAACCGTACGCATTCTCCGAACGCTGAATGTACCAAAATAGCTCCGAGCCGTTGGGGTGTTGCAATGGGAATTTATATATGTGTTTATGTTTCTTACAGCATCACGCTCGCATTCTATGCGGCTAGCTTCCCGCGACTGGCACACAACACACTGCGCATACGTGAACTCAGGGGAATGTACGAGCAAGGCAAGGTACTTGTAGACGTATATGAGCAGGAAGAGGGTCTCGAGAGGAGTAAGATCAGTAGTCTTAGTATGGCGCGTATCTTACCTTGTTCACACTCCGCCAGTGTAGCGATAACATTTTGTTTCAGGCATCTGGCTCGGTCAGCATCATCATGATTCCGTTGCTAGCCCTGAGTCTCCTAATCCCCCTTCGAAACAATGCAAGGGTCAACAACTACTCAATCTTGATGTGAGTTTTACAACAGTGCATGTCGTTTCCGGCGTCCGCCGATTCACCATTTTCAATTGAAGCGCGACGGCATATGGGGTTCTGACCGGTATCTGGTGGTGTGCGTCATAACTCCCTCGCTCCACCCTGGTTGAAACACCCAGAGACCTCACAACCAAATCTGACAGTCATTTTCCAACAACCACGTCCCGGCCCAAAATTACCTAAGAGAGAACACTACCTCACAATTGGCTGGAAACAGGTCCGCGCCCGTGCAACTTGCCTTGTAGTGTCCCTTTCACTCTCAAATAGATCTGGATAGCCTTGAAGCAATACAAGAAATTGCCAAACACGTTTACGTACCTGTTCGCCTACTTCCTTCTTGCCGATGTGTGGTCCATTTCTCTTTTCACCACAATACATAGAGCTAATATACTCGAGGACTCTTACCAGGGCTTTAACACAACTGTGACCCTTGTACAAATTTGTCAGAATCTCCGATTTTTGTTCTCTTTCAAGCAGAATGCGTATCTCGGCCTCGTGCAAGGAGGCGCCTCGACCATTGGCATATTCGTGTATTGGTACGTACAGCGCTGCTGGAAGATAGACCCGAAGAAGGTGGTAAGACTGCTTGCTGTCATTCTCTTATATGCGCTTTGCCGCTGATATGTGGACTCAGCTCATGGCGACAAACGTCATGGCAGTTGTGCTCCCTCTTTGGGGAATGGTTGGTATCTGGACGGACAAGTTTGGGTGGGTCGTGCATCTGCTCGCCTCTAGCTAAGTCAGGACTGACTGATGTTGGCACCCGAAGGTATCACAATAAATGGGAGTTCTGGGCGCACAACCTCCTGTTCGGATTCTTCCAAGTGCCATACTATTCATTTTCGCAAACGGTGATGGCCGAGCTGACCCCACCTGGGTTCGACTTTATGGTGCGTGCGGCCCTCCAATCACGATCCCCCATACCTTCTCTGACCTGTTGCGGCTTTGCAGTTTTTTGGCTTGTTTGGGTTGACGAATCGCGCCTCATCAATTGTCAGACCGAACGTGATCCAGGCGGTCATTGACAAGACGGGAAATACCTGGCACGGCTTTCCGTTCCTGTTTGCCATATGTCTTGCGTCCAGTCTGATCATCTGGTTGGCCGTGGACGTGCCCAGAGGCCGACGTGATGCGGAGCGATGGGCAGCAGAGCAGCGTGGTACAATGTATGGTATTTATTCTGGCCCAAAGGACAATGTGTGTGTGGTACGCTCGGCGTAGGTGGTGCCACTTTTATTAATGCGGTGTATAGGACCATTCACCTTCGTAAACAAAAATGGATTTGGTGGTTGTGGGGGTACTGAGTACAGCACTATAGTACGTACGGAACGCTCGACTCCTACATTTTTCACGTAACGCGTCCCTGTGTGAAGTCTTTTGAAAACAAAAAAAAGCTCGGGGTTTGAGAATCCCGAGATCCTGAATCTTTGAGACCTCACCGGCCTCACCATTTGCCCTTTGGTCAAGCATAATCTTATTCTGCAACTTACGGTGAGTTATTTGGTATAATTTATTTTTGGAATTCCGGACCTTTGTTGAAAAGAGATATGATCGGTTGTATTTTTTCCCAAATTTTGCACGTGGACAAGTCGGGTAAAAAAGGCTGTAACATGTTCAGATTAGATGAGTTTAACCAGCACCCGTATAATTATCACCCATCGCAAGGTGGCGCGGCCGCGACATTTTGCCGCTTCCGCACCTTGCACTCAGTACCAGCCATCTCCTGCTCCCTCCCTCGCCTCCCTCACACGCGGGAGCCTTGGGAGCTCAGTGATTGTACAACTATGGTGACATCTTGGGTGACATGTCAGTTTTGTCTCCCCAGGTTGGAGGTCAGAATACATCGCGGCGGTGTCAGGGTGCCCGCAAATCGGGTAACGGGGTAGAGTCCGTTTGGCGGACTGGAATTTTTTTCTGCATGAGAGAGAGCAAAAGAAAAAAGAGTCCAGCGATTGGTCTACCGATAATCTCTGCATTGGTTCGGTGAATAACCGCAACCTGACAAACACGTGCCGTAATGATCACCAAATCGATGAATCAACGTTAATCAACCTCAACCTCAACCATCCATGTTCCATGTTCTTCCGTCACCTCCCTCCTCGACACCGTCCGCATAGGACGTTGGGAGGCACGGATAGTCTGTTTCGCTTTTCTAACATTTTTCACAGGCACCGCCTGTATTGCTTTCGCAGGTGGGAATGCTATTCTGACCCGTGAAAGCAATACAGGACTGTCTCGGTGTTTTGCTCGTTCTACGTGTCATTCTCTGATCTATCTGTATATTTTCATAGGACACCTCATTGGAACAGGCAGCCCGGAGCGGGAAATTTCCCAAGTCAGGCGCACTCTTTGACTGGCTTGAATCGATCGAAAACTTCGTTGGCCGTTTTGATATGGGTACGAAAATCACACTTCTGCCTGCAATGGTTGAGATGATGGTCAATATGATGGTAGAACTGGTTTCTGCCCTCGCTTCTGTGACCAAAGGCTCAAGGAACGAAAAGTGGGTGAGTCCATCATGACGTGTCACCTTACTTAGCGTGATGCAGCTGAATTTATAGAGTGATCTTTGAGGGGAAAGGTCGGGGAAGAGGACATTGAGGAGGCTCTGTTGAGGTCGGACAGGCGCGCCTGCAACGAGCTCAGGATTGTCGACCCCAGAATCTCAGAGTCATTTCGGGTGAGCAAACACACACTGCTTGTAAACCCCCGTCTACGAAGTACCCTTCTCTCTAGGGGTCAAAGCACCCGCTTGTGTCCAGCAAGATCAAGGCGCCAGTACGTTTCTTCTACTACAACGAGCCATTTCTGTGTTGTATCTGACGTGCCAGAGTTCAGAAATGACTCGAAAAATAGCAACAACGCTCACAGCAATGGCAAGACAGGGGCCTGATTCATTAATGGCAACATACTCTCAGAACGGGAGGTTTCTGGACCAAGGTCCTTCTTGGATCATTTTCGTGAGCACTGATGGTTTTTCTTTCGTAGCAGGGGCAGAGGAGAATATTCTTTGGTACATTCTCTCTTCGATATTTTCGTCCTGAAACCATAATATTTTGGAAAAACTTCAGGGAGGATCAGTCTCCGTAGGCTGGATCTCATTCTCATCAATCAATTTTACAATGATGTTTTGGGAACGTCCTCAGGCGTCTGATGGTATTTGTCAAACGTCGTGTGGGTCTTTACCTCGTATCGGTGAGCCAGTTGCGAATTCTTTTCATCGGCAGTATGGGCCGGGCGAAGAGATAGGAAAAGTGGTGCAATAGGTATACAACAGCCGCGATATAGTGTCCAACTCCGCTCTAGGCAGTCATCCTACGTATGGCTTTGTCCATCCCACAACAAAACTACAGTTTTGGGTGGCGCAGGGACAAAACCTGGTCAAGGCGCCACCTGCCAGGGATTTTGGCTCTCTTGAACGTGCCACGATGCCTAAAACCTCAGTTCGGACGGCACTATCATGAGATGTTCAGACTAATTCCCCCACGTTACTGTGATGCTGTAGATATGCTGGCCAACGAGGTTAATAGAATTTATTGCATTGGCAGGATAGTTGTGAATCAGTTTTGCGGCCGCGTACTAGTGGCCTGGCTCTTTCCCATTGAGGCTAGAGTTGTTGCGCCTCAAAAGTGTCGGGCGACGTAAAGTGCCGTGGGATGGATGGGGACTCGCACAGGAATTTTCGTTACTTTGTCGAGACCGACGCATAAGGTACGAGTGGCTGGAAAGACGGAAGAAGGGAAATGTATCACCAGCAGGAATGTGCATATTCTTGTCTTCAGAATATAGTCAGCGCCGAACGAACGTTCGTCAAGCTTGCGTCACATATGTCCGACCAGACGAAAGATGCCCGATCGGGGATGTGGTGTCAGTGGTGATGAGTATTGGGTGACAATATGGAACGGCAAATCAAATGGCAAATACTCGATCGATGATCGTAATCACGTGATCCAATTGCTTTCCCAGCTCACCTGCGTAGCTGGCACTTGGCCGAAATATAACGTTTCACCTTCCCCCAGTCACGGTCTGCATGCGAGCGTCCAACCAACAGCTAATTCACACAGCCGATGGTAGGGTTTTTCTTTCCCCTCTATTTACAATAGCCATCGACTTATTTTTGATAACCACTAGCAGGACGAAACGGCAGGACGAAACTTACCAAGTGTTCCCATCAACGATCTCCCCGATGAACTGCTCATAGAAATATTCGATCATCTTCGACTGGAAGACGAGTATGACTGGAATCACAGATGCCAATGGCACAAGCCGCTGCATGTTTGTAGAAAATGGCGACATGTCATGTTCGGATCGGCATCCCGCTTGAAATTACGTCTCCTGTGCACCCCCACAACCCCCGTGGCAGACTTGCTCATGCATTCTCCACCTCTACCTCTCATAGTCGTCCTCCAATGCTATGTGCTCAATTCTACTAAATCCCAAGAGGATATACTTTTTGCGCTTCAACACTCCGACCGTATAGTTTCTATTTCCGTCAACCCTTGGCGTTCGGGATATCCGGAGATGGTCATGGCACTGGATAGGGCCTTTCCGACATTGGAGGCCCTTTCTCTCTCAAATCAGGATGATCTCCCCGTGATGCTTCCGGAAAATTTTGTAACCCCCCATCTCCGTACCCTTCACCTTGGAAATGTCGCTGTTTCATCTGTGTCTTCGTTACTCACTAATGCCACCGCAAACCTCATCTCTCTTCGCCTCGAGAAAATCCAAACCTCCAGCTACGTCCATCCTGAGTATTTGGCCCAGCTAATCTCAAGCATCCCTCGGTTGGAGAATCTATCTATCAGCATTATCCCCTTTTCACCATTCAGACCGAAGGAAATTTGGCATCCGCAGGTCACCCGTGCTGTGCTCACCAACCTCCGGAGCCTCACCTATGCGGGTGACTGTGCTTATTTGGAGAAAATGTTGGCCCTATTAGGAGCCCCTCTTCTCCAACTTTTCCGCGTCAACTACTTCACACAACCGACCCTCGCTCTTCAATCTCTCTCGGAATTTCTCGGGACAATCCATGATCTCAATTTTGGGATGGCGGTGGTCTCGTTCTCCGGATCTGTCACCGTCACCTACTACCCCAGCCAGCCCTCAGATTCCCTGTCCTGTCTCATGTTCGGTATGGATAACAATATGCATCCACTCAAACGGCAAGTAGCCACCATAGCACAGATATGTACTGCTACCACACCCGCTCTTCACACCGTGCACAGCCTTGCACTCGAATTCGATCGCCCCTACGTGCCGCACGGCTTTGCTGCCCGCAGAGATCTCTGGCGTGCACTCCTTCGATCGTTTGAGACCGTGGTGACGCTCCAGGCAGACGTTGCCCTCGCTCTGGAGCTTTGCGGTGTTCTGGTTCCTGATGGCGGTGCAGAGAGAGAAGAGTTGCTGCCTACGTTATGCGAGCTGGTTGTCGTGTCAAGGCCACCTCTCCTTTATAACTCCTTTGCCTCATTCATTCACACTCGCTGTCTTGCAGGTTACCCTCTAAATTTTCGAGTCATTGAGCGACGCCCCTCGCGTTCACTTTCCATTCCCAGATTTTTCTATGTTTCTGAATGCATGATATGACGACACTACGCTATTCTACCCCATTTTTACCATAGATTTGGTTGGGAGTCACCGTAGAGAAGCCAAAATGATACCACCAGTACACATCCCCACCTCACCTTCCTCAATATGCTCGACTTCTTGTTACCACGCGATTTATTTCACGCAGGGACAGAGGACAGTACAATAGAGGGTGCGCCCGTAAGTGTTGGTGACTCTCATTCAACGCTTTGCGTGTAGCTACTGTCGGCAATTTGAATATCCCACACACCAGGTATGAGCATTTTCTTGCTCTTGCCTTTGGCTGTGAATTTACGTCGAGCTTCTAATAACTCGTCTGGGTAGTCTTTTACTACTAGAATACTGCAGGTAATTGACCCTCGAGGACGCGGTGACAAGCGCATCCGCGGGACATGGTGCGTTGTGCATGAGTGGAACCGGATTTGGGCGTGCGCGAATATTCTGAGATGAGATGAGCCTGGAGAGTCTTAGCCCTCGCTTGCCGGAAGGGTTTGCTCGTAGACGGCGGGGTTACCGGTCAGGCTCCCACAAGGTGCTATGGTTTCGCAACCTCAATTTGGTGCCACAAACCCGTTCATGATCCCGGGAATCGCACCAAAGGGTCCTACATTCGTACAATATGATGTTGTCATCCATGTTGTGAGTTACTCTTATCCCTGCTTCTCTACGGCCTTCATGGAAGACGACATCTGCTTGATAAATTTTTTTCTGCGCGGCCGATGAATTGTATGGGCTGCGGGATGTCGAGCTCATTGAGCAGAGGGGCTTCGATCTGCGCTACGACGTCCTCCAAATACTCGCTGACCCCTTTGAACTCTAATGATGTGAGAGAAGAGTAGACTGTGTGGGTGAGAGAAGGCTGACGTCTTGTTTGGTCTGAGCACGACGGAAGGGATAGGAGCCCAAGGCGGAATGGTGGGAGCACTGGCATTCTCAATGCAGACAGGCAGGCAGTTGACTAGGACCTCGGGTGAAATATACCTAGAATGTGGAATACAGCAAAAGTGAAGTGTGAGGGTGACGAGGTCAGTGGCAGACAAAAGCAGTTTCGGTAATGCCAGATAGGAAATACTGAGCCACGATGTGTCGGGAATGGCCGCCATTAGCTGGTGTCTCCTGGTTCGATTCAAGGGCTAGATCTGTCAAAATCGTAGAAATGGCCCCTGCCTGCGTCACTGCTGCGATTTTTTTTTCCAAAAGTGTATTTGGAATAGGTTGGAAGACATGACAGTGGTGACGATAGGAAGGGCCGGTCAGGTACCCAAACTACTATATCCCTCAAAGGTGCTATTGTCATGGAGAGAAACTGGAAAGAACAAGGGAAAGAAGCCGTAGATTGAGGTCACGTGAAGTTGCAGACCCGCGCTAAAGTGTTAAGAGTGTGTTAAGATGACTTCCGAATGTGGCAGCAGCACCACAGCCCTTCTTGTGATTTGCAAACGACGACACACACAGTAACACCGCACAGGGTTTTGGGGGACGAAGTATGTGCCCACATGGTTGGTTAGCTCCGAGTAGATAAGAGATAAGAGGATGAGGATGGCGACGGCGATTGCGTGCCAAGTGCCAACTAGGTGAGTCACCCCAAACCGCCTGTTTCGCGAGCTTTGCTTCCACCACCGAAGCCTAGCCATTGCAAGTTCCTCTCCGTGGCGTTCCAGTCCAACACGGGCCTATTCCTCGCACTTGAAGACGTTGTTGTGCCTGATGCTCCAATGCACACGACCACCACCGTTGTCCATTTGCAACACTGTCGCTTCACCCGCATCCCTACTGCGTAAGCCAGTTTCCGACTCGCCCCTCTCTCGCCGTGGCCCTAGCCCCGACTGCGTGGGCATGGTAGGCAAGTTCGTGTTAGGCCCGCAGACTGGCTCTCGAAAAGTCACCATCTCAATCGGTCAAGTACCAATTCTAGTTCGCCATCTGACGTTGGCAACATGTCTCCCTCAAGCTCCCAGACTCCCTTTTTGCCTTTGCTGGTCTGAGCCATGGCAATCCTCGACCACTACAACCGTTTTCTGCCCCCCCCTTACCTCACATCTTTGCTCTGATATTGATCTCAAGCATAATGAGCTGATCATGTTCAACAGCAACGACATTAACAACAACAGCAGCAGCATCAATGTCCATCTCTCATCAGAGTCGGCCATCCAGGCCCTCCCCCAGAGCACTGTTTCCTTCAAGACGCCATGGCACCTCCACTTGACCCCTCTCATTCCACCTCGACCTCGCTGGTCTCAGTGGCGGCGTTTGCGGCGGCTGCGGCGGCTTCGACGATACGGAACGTGCATGCATGATATCTCCCCACCTTGGTGATGCGTCTGGCACGTTCACAACTCTGCTCTGTCCCCCCCCCCCCCCTTCTCCACGCACTCCGCACTGTCAAAGGTGGCTTCGCATAGTACGTGGCATAGATACCAGTCATCCGCTAAGCATTCCCCCTACATGATGCGTGGTACTCAATCTTGCTTATTGAACGTTTACTTGCATAGGCAGCATTCTTCATATTTGATAATTCTGTAAGTCAAACGTATCTACATAACTCTTGGCCTTCAAACAACAGGAGTTTCTCCTGGACGTGCAACAATCTTCACTCCGCTGACCTTGCCGTCCCTGAACCTATCAAGCGCAGCTGGTATTCCTTTCAATCCTTCTGCGACCAATTCAACCTTGTTGGGCTTCATTTACAAAACACATTAGACGCAAGCCTCGGACCATGCAAAGAAAACGTACCTTGATCAGGCCGTCCGCTAGTAAACCAGGGAGCGCCGCATACATCGAGTTCCCAAACTCCGGATGACCATGGCTTCGCACCTCTCCGTAAACTACCACAACCCATCGATTGTCCTTTCCTTCGACAGGGATCTCAACTGCAGGAGGGAGTGTCAGGACAAGACTTCCGTTAGGCCCCAAGATCTCCCAGTCTGCCCTCTGTGATTCTGGCGTCGAAATGGCGTCGAAGATAACTCCCACAGGTCCCTTTGCTATCTCCTTGACAGCAGCTGGAACCGAAGCGTACGGAGTCGTGCGATAGTCGATGACGTGAGTAGCACCCGCAGCACGGCAGTAGTCGTCGTTTTGTAGAGACGCTGTAGTAATGATTGGGTTGAATCCACTGAGTTTTGCCAGTTGCAATGCTGGGCGCAATTTTTAATGTCATCATCGAGCCACTGCGGAGAGGTGACTCACCATATTGGCCGACGGAGCTTGAGCCACCTGGAATATATATCGCCTGTCCAGCGTACTTCCCACGTCCACCATCTGCCCAAGGAGTGACGAGTCCAGCACCGCCGTATTCCCTCTTCTCTTGGTAAAGTCCTATGGCGGCAGTGGTGAACCCGAGCGGAATTGTTGATGCCTGGTCAAATGTCAAGTTCTCCGGGATCTGTAACCCGCTACGGTGAGTCTGACATATCGCATATGGATGGCGAAAGGGAGACTGACTTTGGCAATAAGGGGCACATCTACGAGGACGTACTGCTGGAATGTTCCCCTGTAGTTCCCGAAGACGGCTTGGAAGAACCTGGATAATCATCAGTTTATCACACGATGCTCAGTTGGGTATGAAGATGTCCCACGCACACTCTATCTCCTTCCTTCAGCTCCAGCACTCCCTCTCCGACTTCCTCAACAGTGCCAGATCCATCGCTTCCCCCAATATACGGGTACTTGTCAACGAAGATCCCGGTAAGCTGACTATGTTTGTCGACTGGGTTCAAAGCGGATGATTCGATCCTGACGAGGACGAAGCCAGGTCCTGGGCGAGGGATTTCCCGTTGGGCAATGTGGTATGGACCACCCTTCTCTGATACCCACAGGACTTTCTGCTGCTCAGAATGTGCCATGAAGTTGCTGAACGTAGGGAGAAGACGGGTGTACAAGTGTTAGTAGGCCAAGGCGATTTGAAGGGCCTTTTATACACGAGACTGTTATAAGCGGTGATAGCAGTCGTCCAGGAAGAGTGTGTCATCCTTACATTGTCTGCTTCATAATCGTATTTGCATGTGGATTCACAAGGGGTAAGCATACCCCTTTATCTAATCGGGCCGCCCAACACAGGTGGATCAAAGGCTTGGTCAGCAGTGCTCGCCTATGCTGCAGAGTCGTGTTGACCCACCTCTCCACCGGTGGCGCCCCACATTCTCCGCGCCGCTCACGACGAATAGGACGGTATGGGATAATCGAAAATACCAGATTGGAAAATCCTACGCGAGTAGTGGGTACCCGGTCGTGTGGGCATCGTCAAGTACCATCCACCCCTGGAGTTCACGCAACGCCAGTCTGAGTTTCGTTCCTATTTCAAATCCACTACCACTGCCGAGGGACATACGTAAAATAATATGTAAGTGTTATTAGGTGATCATTTTTTCAGTCCCATCAATAATGGGCATTTTCTCGCGGCAGAACGAGACATATGTCGTTCCCAACTTTCATGGGGCTTTCAGAGCGCTACGGAGCTGGGTGAGCTTTGTGACTAGCTGGCGGGCAGCTCGCTCGGGGCTGTGAACGCAGCTCCCACAGGAGGCGCCGATGTTTCCGACTTCGTGCTACAGTATGCCTTCCTTGGAACAACTCGCAAATTCTCAGACGTCCGAGACCAGCGATTTACCCTCTTCTCCTGACTTGCCGAAGGCGGCGGCGGCATTATACGGATATCTTCTACAGTAACATTCCCAAGTTGCTCCTGACGATGGCTCAGTTGAACTGTGTCCCACAGAGGCACTTGGACACGTATTTTTCATGACATACGACCCCGAAATAATCAATATCCACAGCAGCACTAAGAAACGCGTAGCTCACAGTGAGGCATAATTGGCTGTCTTGGATCAGCGAAGATACTATAGATGCCGTTGTCTAGTCATATGAGCTGCCAGAGAAATTGGAGGGAGAAGGTATAGTGACAGACGATTAGGAAAAATTATCGCGTTGTTCGACAGCTATTGCGCAGTGAGATAACATTAACGGGATCCATCTAGGTCCCTTTATCTGCCATATGATGGGGAGACTTATATATGGGAAGCATCTACTAGTACAAAAGCAGAGAAGGAAGGGGAAAGGAATTCGAGCTGCAACCTGAAGATCACCGCGGAGATCTGCAGATTTCAGGGTAAAACATTACGTAGATTCAAGAATGAAAGGGAAAGCAGGGCCATACGTATGTGCAGCATGAGGTTACATACACTACGATGTATCCGGTTCCAAGCGCAGCAGAGCGAAGCCCGGGTGCTCGCCTTAAAGCTGCAAATCCTATTGTTTGCAGGGTTATCCGGGTATCGTACCAATCGGTGTGAAGGCAATAAACCTAACACATCATAACGTAATCGGGTTTGATCCTTCGGGAAAGGTGTCAAAAGGCCAGGAGATGGGGGGTGGACGCAAAGAGGGAGGGTAATGTTGGATAACTTGCAGGTCTATGGAGTGGCCTGCGAGACGGCGCGCACTGATGAAGGAGTAAAAGGGTTCATGGACCAGAGTCACGTGGGACACGACAATGAGCTTAGATACCACGGGCAACAACTCTTTGATCGCCAGCCCATTATCAGCACGCAGAGTCTCGGAAAGCTCCGCGGTGAAGGCCATGTCCGCCCGAAGCGTCTTCACACCTCCGAACGACCGAAGGAACGATTGCCAGAGTGCAGGTTTGACCACAAAGCGTGGAAACCGCAAACAGTCGTAGTCTGACTCAAGCACGAGGCTCTCCACATCAGGGAGAACAGGCGCAACGGCACTGCAGATCTTTACCACGGAATCCAATGCACCAAGTCGATTGTCAATGCCAAGGACATTGAACACGAAATAGGGCCCGTCAACTGGGGGTTGCTCAAAATGATAGGCGATGGCGGTGGATAGTGTGGAGAAGGACACCAGGGTTTTCTGGAAATTGAGGTTCTGCATTGTATCGAGAAATGCTGACAGAGAAAGGACGGCGAAGATGCCATCCAAGGAAGACGTGAAACGGAAATCTTGGAGGAGAGGTGTACGAATTCGGGCTAACACTTTCTCCAGATAGGTGCCGATACCTATGTATATGAACCTCGAGAGCCTTGGGATCACGATGAAAGGAGTCTGGGTGTTCCGCAGTTCCATCACCGTGTAGGGGAGAGGCATGTTTTGGAGGAAACTAATGGACAGATTCTCGAGGTGGGGCATGCTTGCAATGCGTTCTACCAGATACTCAGGTGGAAAGTCGCCAGGGCTCGGAATACGCTCTAGGCGGAGAGATAGCAGGTTTGTCGCACAAGCCAATAACAAACATCCCCTGTCAATGGCAATATTTCGAAGATGGAGGGTACGGAGATGACGGGCTGCAAAACTTTTAGGAGGCACTCGGGCCACATGATCGTTGGAGATAGAAAGGGTCTCCAGCATCGGGAAGTCGTTATCAAGTACCCTTCGTAGCTCTAAATCTCCCAAACCCCAATGGCCGATGGAGATAGCGCACACACGGTCGCGGTGCTGGAGTGCGAGAAGTAAAATTTTCTTGGACAGAGAGGGCACCGGGGAGCTGAAGTTGAAACTGATGATGAGAGGCATCGGCTTTAAATGTGAGGGCATAGTGGTTATGGGATTGGCGAAGTTGCAAAGGAAGCGTAGTTTCAAGCGGGGTGCCCATTGCAGAATGACGTATCGCCATCTTCGGCAAACTTGCAGAGGCTTGTACCATCCACGTCGGTAATTCCAACTATATTCGTCGACCAGTCGACACCAATCAAGTATTTCCACGAGCAGTTCATTAGGGAGACTGGTGATGGACCTCGATGGCTGTCCTTGTCCTATTTTTCAAGGTCGGTGAATATCGCGGGCAGAGGGAAGCGATAACGTACCATCGGCCTTGATAACTACCCATCTGTCAGACGAAGACATCCAGACTAGGGGAAAGTGTGAGAGCCGAGATTATCAATGGCATCGATAACCAAGGAATCATCACTAAATCCGGATGTGTCCATAGATGGGTTTTCACCCAACGCCCTCCTCTTAGGTCGTAGGACCCGGAATCGGTACCAGCACACAATTGCAGAACTCGCAGCTGTGACAAAATTATCCTTCCACTTCGAGTATGTGCACCCGTCCCCAATCCAATTTACGTCCAATGTTGATACGGTGCGCCTGAACCAGCTGCGGTACCTGAGCCCAGGTTGGATGGATTTCTGACATTTATGTTAAGTGAAGACGGAAGAAAGGACGTTGGGACACGTGCGAATGTGGAAAGAGAAAAAAATTGAGGATGTAGGGTTGTTATAACGTTGAGATACGTTGATATTTTGACAGCCCGTAACCTACGATCATGATAGTCCCAGAGAAGTTTGTTTGTTGTCGCCGGCCCGTGAATGCCGAACCACCCGATAAAATTGTCGCCCACCGAAATTGCCGCTTTCAAAGCTCTTTTGCCAACCATTCGTCCGGGTGACCAGGCATACTGTACCATTCACGTTCCTTGACCTTTGAGAAGCAATGCCAAGTATATATCATAACAAACTGGGATACGATGCGCTGTATTCCGCCAAGTCAAAATAGTTGAATGCGAGGTTGTTTTATTTGCCAGGTGTCGTTTTTTTTTTCTTTCTTTTACTGTATTCTTTCCCAACAGGAAACAACCATGTTTTGCCGTGTCCCTGAAGTCAAAGTAAAAATAGGCCATCGATTTTTACTTTCACTTCAGGGATACATCTCAATCTCGCATGGTTCTTCGTCGAACACGGCGCCAATGTGCCAGCCGAGGACCAACGGGCCAACTGTACCCCACGACGTATCCTACAATGGTCATCTCGATTTTGCACGGTTCCTCGTCGGGCATGGTGTCGGTGTGGTAGTCCAGGACCAGAGCTGGTCTACTCTGCTTCATTTTGCGTCCTCCAACGGTCGTCTCGACCGGTTCCTTGTCCAACTTGGCGCTAACGTGGCAGCCCAGGGTAAGGGCGGGTGGACTCCATTTGGCATCCCTCTACGGTCAACTTCATCTCGCAAGGCTCCTCGTCAATGACGATGTCAACCCGTCAGCCCAGGACGAGGATGGGTTGACACTGCTACATTTGCATCCTCCAACGGTCATCTCGATCTCGCACAGTTCCTCATCGAGCATGGCAGTGGCGCAGCGTCCCAAGCTACATGGCAAATATTTCAAATATATTTTATAATTTCCAAAAGAACTTCATGACCGACTCTGAATTTGTCAGATCTTTGTCGGGGTATGATATAGCTGTCATTCGTGTCGGACGTGAACGCAAATGTCCTTCCGGCCTCTGCAAGAGCGGCGGAAAGGCAGGGTACCGAGGTTAGAACATGCTACGACAAGGAGGACATTGACCTGACTCCACAAAAATGAAGTGACTGCGGCAACATGCGTGCTCGATGTTGGAGACAATGAGGTCTACGTGAGGGACAATGACGACAGAGGTCGCTGGGAGAAGGACGGGCTTAGAACGCAAAGAAACGTGTCACGAGGACACGTGAGGAACTACCTGAATCCCGGTCCTGGGATGTGCTGGTGGCGCTCTCTCGCGTGTCCCTTAGGTTCTTCTACTGTAGTCATGCCCAGGCTATTGTCCAGGTGCTGTATAAACAAACCGGACAATGCTAAATGACATTATGTTCATTGATACAAATTTACTTACAAATTGTTCATCCCGAACGCCGAGTACCTTAAATGGAACTTGGAGAATTGGTTTCAGAAACCATAAAGTGTTGAGCAAACTAAACGGTGATGTACGCCAACCTCCTGCGGCTCCTCCCATAAATTTATTGGCCCACCGACAAATGGAAAGAGAGAATCCTCCTGACGGGTTCACAACCGGTGGCAAAAGGATGCAAGGAATCAGATACTAGTGCTACTTGCTGCCACTGACGGCACTTGACAATAATTCGAGGGAGTAGATAGTCGGGGAGGTTCAGCGCGAAAGCAGCAGCGGACGCAGTTGATAAAGATGGAGAGCTCGATCCGGGATCAGTCGACGCCGTTTGCAACTTCCCCCTGCGTCTGTACCACTGAGCTGCGCGTGTGGCGATTGAGGTTAGTATTGGAATTCTCACAAGGAACGGGAGCTTAGCGAGGATGCGGCTGACGGTGCGACAGACACCAGAACTGGAAGAACGCTGTGACGAATGTTCTGGAGCTGGTGGAGATGTGGGTGGCGGTATTGTCATCCGGGACCGAAATGCGGTTACGTCTGGCACAGGAACAAGTTAAACTCCGTCAGGTGGATGTGTATGCGAAGGAAAGGATGCTGTTTGAGAGGTACCTGGACGAAAGGGTATCGGGGTTCGTTGGTATTTGATGGTGAGAGGTAACGGACTCGTCTAGTCTCACGGCAGACTGGAGGCACTGTTTCAGGTTCGAGAGGAGTCGGGGGGCGAAACAGAGATGATAAAGGAGGAACGGATGAAGAAGGAAAAGAAACAGGGTCAGATGAATGACCGAGGGATGGAAAATCCCTTTCTCTACGCACCTGCTTCTGCTTCTACATTCATCCCAGTTCCTCTCACCCTTATCCTTCGTCACGTTGTGTGGTAGGGACTTCCCTCGACGACAGATGATTCTTTTGATCGTGATGGAAGTTTGTGCTGCCTCTGCGACAAAGTTGGTTCCGAACTCCTAGGACGACGCGGCGGTAAGTTGACCACTTACGAGCTCTGATGGATTGGTGGACCGCAGCTGTAACGACATCCTTCCCCAAAGGTCACTTCAGAAATTATGTGGTGGGCGCGACGGTAAGAAAAGTGGCGGTATTGTGGTGAGAACGACAGGGTCCTTGGTGAATGGTGAGGGTGATCAATGGTGCAAAGGCGGAAAGACTTTCTGGGAAAGTGAATGAAGAGCGATCACTGAAACGTGTCCTTTCACTATTACAGAAATTTGGGGTGCTGTGGTAAAGAAGATGAGAACTTTGGTCAAGAAAGGATCAGATGACGATTGACGATTCCTCAGCTGCTTCCAGCCCGCCCTGGTGACTGGTCTTGACCTGTTTCCAGTTTGCAGGCGAGAGAAAGATGAAACGGCAAGGTGTAAACGAAATGAGGAGGAGTATTCCAAGAGAAGAAAGTACGATGAGGAAAAAGATGTCAGAAGCGTTGACAGTGGTGCCAGTGGGATATGCGAACGTGCGGTGCTCAAGTAACGGAAGTCGAGTTCAAGTTCGCGAGCCCTTGGACAATTTCATCTCCTTGCGGTGCTTCGGCCTTTCTATTATTCTATAAGCAGTAAAGTCTCCGGACTCTGGAGCGTTTCTCACTAGCTCTCTTATCTTTTTTTTACCCTTGGGACAACAGGCGTCTCAACCCCCCCCGCACTAACTAGGACAGTCTATCATCGACATATCATCGATCACCTCTCGCCGTTTCGCCATCATTTCCTCACAGCGAATTTCGATTTCCCCTCTTAAAGACCTAATTTCCTCCCTAATCGTGAGATGGCTGACCAGTCAGAATCCACTCGCTTTCGAGAGCTCTTCGACTCTGCCTTGCGTGCTTATGAGAAAGAGACAGGCGTCACTTTGGCCAACCACCGGCTTGCCATGGAACTCCAGCATTGTGACACCATCGAGGGCATGACAGCTCTTCTGCAAGACCAAGCAAAGGACTTCAGAAAAAGCGAAAAGGTCACAAAATCTGTCGAGACTATCGTCTCAATTTTGACTCCACTTTCTTCCGCCGCCTCCCTCCCTGATACCATCGGCCTGGTACGTCAAAGGGTGTTGGTGGCCAGTTTCACATCTCTGACCGTTTCATCCAGCCATTCCCGCCCGCGAAAGCAATTCAAGCTTGTCTCGGTGTCCTACTTGATGTATGTACTGTTCTCGTTCCATATGTGGGTATTCTTGTGACATCTCAGTGATTCAGGCGGCCAAGAGCGTGGTATCCAGCAGGGAAGCGCTCGTAACCGTGCTCGAGTCGATCGGACAATTTGTCCGTCGCCTCAGGATATATACAGAGATCCCTCTTTCATCCGCAATGGTTGAAATAGTGGTCCAGATAATGGTGGAGGTGATCCCCATCCTTGCCCTGGAGACCAAGAAGTTTACCCGGCGACGACTGAGTGAGTCCATCCTCGCTGAGGTTTTATCTTACTCAATGTGACACAGCCAAATCTGTGAAGAGACTTTGGGGTGACAAGGAGGTGGATAATGACATCGTGGCGATCCTGGTGAAGCTGGACCGACTCACGCAATACGAGCATTTGAATGCCACAGCTCAGACCCTCGGAATTGTCTCCGGTGAGCAGACATACTCTCCTTGTAATTTGCTGTCTACTAAATACCTTTCTCACTAGAAGTCAAAACATCCGTTGGCAGTGTCCGGGAAGACACCAGTACGTCTAATCGGCGAAAGCGAATCAGTTTTATATCTGACTAAGTGGCAGAAATTCTACCCCAAATCGCGAGCGACATGAATCAGTCGAAACGTCAGTCTCCCACCAATGGCATTACTACCTGAAAGCACTAAGATTATCTGGCAGGTGATCAATCGCTGAGGGATATTCGAAGCTGGCTCTCACCCCCGGATCCTTGGAAAAATTACAACTGTGCCCTCGGATTGCGACACGGTAAGACCGGGACGTGGTTCGTTAATGGGAAATCACTCTCAGAATGGAAGGTTTCCGGACCGAGTTCCCTCCTCTGGATCAATGGGAAACGTCAGTTGCCGCCCAGCGCTATATTTTCCCAGAGAGACTGACCATATTCTCCTTTCATAGCGGGGGCAGGGAAGACTGTTCTTTGGTGCGTTTATTCTTCGATATCATCGTCCGGAAATCTCACGGTATGGGCCAGTTCTGCAATCATCGAGGATATCGAGACTATGCGAAGATCTGGGCTCGCATCACTCGTCATATTTTACTATGACTTTAGGGAGGAACAAAAGAAGGGCCTTCGTGGGCTGCTCTCATCTGTGCTTGTCCAGCTTGGCCATCAATCTGATTCATACTGTGACATACTTTCCAAATTACGCGTGGAGCATGACAATGGTTCTAAGGATCCCAACGATGATGCACTCATCCGCTGCTTGAAGCGCTTCTTGGAACTTCCGAGACAAACCCCGATATTCTTCGTTGTGGACGGCTTGGACGAATGCTTAAACACACCGGTGCTGTCTTCTCCCCGCGAGAAAGTCCTCATGCTCCTGAAGGACCTGATTATCTCAAAACTCCCAAATCTGCGCGTATGCGTCACTAGCCGACCAGAGATCGACATCAAGGCTATTTTTGAGCCTCTAACTTTCCGTTCTATTTCCTTACACGATGAGCATGGACAAGAAGAGGACATTAAGAACTATATCCAGTCGATCGTGAATGAGAATTCCAAAATGCGACAGTGGAGTTCGGAGCAGAAGCAACTCGTGATCGAACGCCTGACAGAAAGAGCGAATGGGATGTAAGAGACTCGTCCCATGTTTCTTCGCGATTCTCACCGTATCTCTTTGGCAGGTTCCAGTGGGTACGTTGTCAGCTCGACTACCTTGCGCCTTGCAACCCAGTTCGTCTGGAGCGTGCTCTCAATGAATTGCCGGAAACGCTCGACGAGACATATGAACGAGCGTTAGGGAAGATCGAAGACGCAAATTGGGAAGATGCACGACGGCTCCTCCAATGCATCGCTGTGGCTTGCCGCCCGCTCCGAGTGGAAGAACTGGCAGATATTCTCGCATTCGATTTTGAAGCAGGGCCAATTCCGAAATTTCACAAGGAGTCTCGGCGGACTGACCCAGTACAAGCGGTGCTATCCACGTGCCCTACATTACTTTCTCTTGTCAACGTCGAAAGTACCCAAGTCGTACAATTTGCGCACTTCTCGGTCAAGGAGTTCTTGACGTCTACCCGGTTTTCTGAAAAACGCGACAAGATTTCCAGGCGTTACCACATCCCTATGACAGCCGCTCATACTGTCATCGCGCAGGCATGTATGGGTATGCTCTTGGAGCTAGACGAAAACGTGACCGGAGACAGCCTAACGCAATTTCCTCTCGCCGAATACGCCGCCAAGCACTGGTTTGAGCATGCTCGTGTTGACGCGGTGTCGAAAAGCGCAAGCAAAGGGATGGAACAGCTGTTTGACGAGACGAAACCACATTTTGTGGTTTGGCTCTGGATATGTGACCCATCTGTGCGCTGGAGGCGGATTAAAAGAACGGACAAGCCATTGCGACCGCACGGGACGCCTTTACATTATGCTGCTTTCTGTGGCCTATGCGTCGTTGTAAAGGGCTTGGCCAGTGATCCAGAGCATGTGAATTCACAATACTTCGATGGCGAATCAACACCGTTACATCTTTCGTCTCGAAATGGCCATGCCGATGTTGCACGGTCCCTCGTTGAGCACGGCGCCAACGTGGCCGTCCAGGACCAGCGCGGGTGGACTCCGCTCCACGAGGCGACCTGGAACGGAAACCTCGATATTACCCGGATCCTCGTCGAGCACGGCGCCGACGCGACAGCTCAGGACCACCGTGGGTTGACACCGCTCCATTTGGCGTCCTCCAATGGTCATCTCGATATCGCATGGTTCCTCGTCGAGCACGGCGCCAACACGGCAGCCCAGACCCACAACGGCCGGACACCGCTCAATGAGGCGTCCTGGAAGGGTCATCTCGATATCTCACGGTTCCTCGTCGAGCATGGCGCCAGCGCGACAGCCCAGGACCACCTCGGGTCGACTCCGCTCCATGAGGCGTCCTACAGCGGTCGCCTCGATCTCTCACGGTTCCTCGTCGAGCACGGCGCCAACGCGGCAGCCCAGGACCAGGATGGGTCGACTCCGCTTCATGAGGCATGCTGGATGGGTCATCTCGATATCGCACAATTCCTCGTCGAGCACGGCGCCGACGTGGCGGCCCAGGACTGGCGCGGGTGGACTTCGCTTTATTGGGCGTGCTGTAAGGGTAACCTCGAGATCTCACAGTTCCTCGTCGAGCACGGCGCCAACGCAGCAGCCGAGGACCAGCGCGGGTGGACACCGCTTCATGAGGCATGCGGGAGGGGTCATCTCGATATCTCACGGTTCCTCGTCGAGCACGGCGCCAACGCGGCAGTTCAGGATCAACGTGGGTCGACACCGCTCCATGAGGCGTCCTTCAACGGTCATCTCGATATCACACGGTTCCTCACCCAGCACGGCGCAAACGCGGCAGTCCAGAACTATCATGGGTGGAGCCCGCTCCATTCGGCGTCCCGGAAAGGTCATCTCGATATCGCACGGTTTCTTGTCGAGCAGGTTGCCGAGGCCGCAGCTCAGGACCAGCGTGGGTGGACACCGCTCCATGTGGCATGTTGGAATGGTCATCTCGATGTCGCGCAGATCCTCGTCGAGCACGGTGCCAACGCTGCGGTCCAGGACGACCGCGGGTGGACCCCGCTCCATTCGGCGTCTTCCAACGGTCATCTCGACGTCACACGATTCCTTGTCGGGCACGGCGCAAATGTGGCAGCACAGGACCAGCATGGGTCGACACCGCTCCACGAGGCGTCCTCCAACGGTCATCTCGGTATTTTAAGGATTCTCGTCGAGCACGGTGCCGACGCTGCAGCCCAGGACCAGCGCGGGTGGACACCGCTCCATGAGGCGTCCTCCAATGGCCATCTCGACATCGCACGGTTCCTCGTCGAGTACGGCGCCAACGCGGAAGCACAGGACCAGCACGGATCGACACCGCTCCATGAGGCGTCCTCCAGTGGTCATCTTGATGTCATGCGGTTCCTCGTCGAACTCGGCACCAACGCAGCAGCCCAGGACCGAAGCGGGTGGACACCGCTCCATTCGGCATCCTGGAAGGGTCATCTCGACAGAGCACGGTTCCTCGTCGAGCACGGCGCTGCCACAGCAGCCCAGGACCAGCGCGGGCCGACCCCGCTCCATGAGGCGTCCTCCAATGGTCTTCCCGATATCGCACAACTCCTCATCGAGCATGGTGCCAATGCGGCAGCCCAGGACCAGACCGGGTGGACACCGCTCCATTCGGCATCCTGGAAGGGTCATCTCGATATCACACGGATCCTCGTCCAGCACGGCGCCAACACGGCAGCCCAGGACCAGCGCGGGTCGACTCCGCTGCATGAGGCATCCTCCAGCGGTCATCTCGACATCACACGGTTCCTCGTCCAGCACGGCGCCAGTGCGGCCGACCAGGACCAGCGTGGGTCAACTCCCCTCCATGAGGCATCCTGGAGTGGTCATCTCGATATCGCGCAATTCCTTATCGAGCACGGTGCCAGCGCAGCAGCCCAGGACCAGCGCGGGTCGACTCCGCTCCATGAGGCGTCCCGGAACGGTCATCTCGATATCGCACGATTCCTCGTCGAGCACGGTGCCAACGCGGCATCTCAGGACCAGCGCGGGTGGACACCGCTCCATGAAGCGTCCTTCAACGGTCATCTCGAAATCACACAGTTCCTAGTCCAGCACGGTGCCGACGTGGCGGCCCAGGACCAGCGCGAGTGGACTCCGCTCCACGAGGCGACCTGGAAGGGTCATCTCGATATCGCACGGTTCCTTGTTGAGCACGGCGCCAACGCGGCAGCCCAGGACCAGCGCGGGTCGACTCTACTCCATTCGGCATCCTTGAATGGTCATCTTGATGTCACACGGTTACTCGTTGAGCATGGTGCCAACGCTGCAGCCCAGGACCAGCGCGGGTCGACTCCGCTCCATTTGGCGTCATCCAACGGTCATCTCGATATCGCACAGATCCTCGCCGACCACGGCGCCAGCACGGCAGCACAGGACCAGCACGGGTGGACACCGCTCCATTCGGTGTCCTGGACCGGTCATCTTGATATTACGCGGTTCCTCATTGAGCGTGGCGCCAACACAGCAGCACAGGACCAGCGTGGGTCGACACCTCTCCATTCGGCGTCCTGGAATGGCCATCTCGATATCGCACGGATCCTCGTCGAGCACGGCGCCAGCGCGGCAGCCCAGGACGAGCGCGGGTTGACTCCGCTCCATTTGGCGTCCTCTAACGGTCATCTTGGTATCGCTCGGTTCCTCATCGAGCATGGTGCGAACGCAGCAGCCCACGACCAGGATGGCTGGACACCGCTCCATGGGGCATCCCGAAACGGTCATCTTAACGTTACACGAATCCTCGTCGAGCACGGTGCCAACGCAGCAGCCCAGGACCAGTGCGGGTCGACTCTTCTTCATGAGGCGTCCGGGAGAGGTCGTCTCGATATCGCACGGTTCCTAGTCGAGCACGGCGCGATCGTGGAAGCCCAGGACCAGCACGGGTCAACTCCTCTCCATTCGGCATCTTCCCGTGGTCGTCTCGATATCGTAAGGTTCCTCATCGAGCATGGTGCAAATGCAGCAGCCCAGGACCAGGAAGGGTGGACACCGCTCTATAAGGCATCCTCCAATGGCCATTTTCATGTTGCACAGTTCCTTGTCGAGCACAGCGCAAATGCAGCTGCTCAGGCTACACCACAGATCCAGCAACCTACGACAACATGAATCGGAGACCCTGCCACGTAACATTTGTAGGAGGATATAAGTCTATTGTACAGTTATTACCATGGTGTTTATGTTGATGTACTCCTGACAATGTCTAAGTTGTATATGAAGGCTACTTCAGATAAGTTTGAACATGCAATCATGCCAAGTTTTAACGTTCGGGATGTAAACATTCAGCTACTGGGTCCCCTCGTGCGTGTGTGTGTATTCAATGAGGCAGATGCTTTCACGCCGCCATGAGACCAGCGGAGCAACTCCAAGAGCCTTTGGGCTCCTTCTCAGTCTCAGCTGATGTGGTGACCTCAACTACATGGGCCTTTTACTAGATCGTATTCGTCATGGAAGAGGAGAGGCTCACTAGCCTGAGGGTGATCCGGAATATTTTCCGGCGTCCGCCGATTGGAGAACTTAAGCTCCATATGGAACCACTATGGATCTACTTGAGCTTGAGCACTTGTGACCAAAATGGGGCGTCAGGGGATATGTTGATAATTGATTTGGTGCCTAGACCTCGCACCGAGGTTCTCAGTCCAATGTAACAC
>Ga0307509_10003496_pt1 | contig 23720 bp, 22 predicted proteins | sample 10_EM_MG_FD_202245 | JGI IMG/M metagenome (GOLD analysis project Ga0307509, IMG submission 202245) | Populus trichocarpa ectomycorrhiza microbial communities from riparian zone in the Pacific Northwest, United States - 10_EM | ecosystem: Host-associated > Plants > Roots > Unclassified | place... | reverse complement strand
TAAGCCCTATGCATCTAGTACCGGGAATCCTGGGTGGAAAGAAGAACTAAACCCTCGTCCTACTCTCGGTGAAGACAAAGCATCCTCGACACGAAACGGCCCTCCACCGCCATCCCGCCCGCATACCTCTCATGGCCATCATCCATCCCGGGATGCTCGTGAGTTCCGAGAAGAGCCATATGCGAAGCCAGGTCCTGACAGAGACCCCCGTGACCCTCGTGATCCGGGAGACCCTAGAGATCCCCGGAATCCTAGGGATCCACGAGATCCCAGAGAACCTCGAGAACCTCGGGATCCTAGAGATCCGAGGGAGCCCAGAGACCCACGGGATTTGTCAGATTCTCCCGAGACTCCTCTTGGACGGAGTAAGTCAACCCGCCGCGGCCACCAACGAGAGCGTTCCCAATACCGCCACGGCCATCGACACTCCCACTCCCACCACCGTGGCGGTGGCCGCCGCGACCGATCTGCAGATGAGCATGACCAAGAGTGGTCTGGGTCGAGCGGGGTATCTGCTCAAACCCCTATCAGTGTTCCTGACGCTGGTGTTCCCATTCCAGGTGCCACTCCCGCCCCACCTCCCCTAGAACAAGACCGGAGGTCTCGTGCCCAGCGCAAGGCAGATGAGGCTGCCCGAGTTGCACGTCAGCAGGAGGATCTTCTCCGAGGGTTTGGGCCCTCTGGGCGCTACGAACCCCCTGCCGATCCATACGAGTATAACCCCTCCTTTCTCTATTCTCTCTGGTTTCTTTCTGTAATGAATCTGAAGCTTACAATTGTGGCATAGGTATGGTGACTTCCCAGCACCGCCACCGGGCCGCGGGAGGGAGAGAGATGATAGGAGGGTGGCCGAGTACGCCTACCAGGATGAATATGACAGGGACCGACGCGCGCAGCAGCCCGGGGGTGGGCCGGGAGGTAGACGCAGTAGTCATCATGGCGGGGACAGGGGAAGGGCGAGAGATCGCAGTTCATACTGGGGTGGTCCATGATGATGATCCAAGATTTGGATGGGCCATATGGGCGGCGATGGCGGCTGCCGCTTGGCTGTGAGATGATACGATATCAGTTCCTTATCTTCCTCTCATATTTTATCGCGAGGGAGTAAAAGTTTTTGTGACGTAGCTCTAAATTTCGTTCGCCCTGGATTTTTGTTTTTATTTGAGCGCGTTTTAGTACCATCTTGCCTCAATCTTTTTTTTTCTTTTTCCTTTTTTTTTTTGGTAGCTATGATATGTATACCCTCTTCATTTCGATACGCCTGGTGTTTTTTATGATATGGATGAGTTGGTGACCCAGGCAATCTTTTTTTTGGCATTTTTCCTTAATTTTTATTTATCTCAATTCTCTTAGCGGGATGGCATAGTGTATAGTAGGTACACTGAAAATGTGAATGGTGCATATCATTATTCTTGATCAGAGAGTTTTCTTGTGACGTCTGTGAGCAATACCCGATGTGTTTAGTCGTTGAGGATCTGATCGGGGGTTCCCCGTGCTAAGTTAGTATAATACAGTACCAAGGTGGATGGAAATCAGCAAATTTGGTCCTTCGGTGGAACGCCGTGAAGAAAGCTACAAGTTTTTTACTAGAACTCGTTTCGTGGCGTATGACGTGACTTTGGGCGATCCATGCCTCCCAGGACCGAAGCCAACGTGTGAGGTCATATAATATCACTCGAAACTACCACAATCCCCTCCCTATTGTGTGCAATTTGCAATCACCGAACATCCCGCATGTCCGCTGCTCTTGAGACTTCTCCAACAGCCCCGGCATCCCTTCGGTAAAAACCATAAGATGTGTGTCCAGGGTCCACCCACCGGTGCAGCCTTTTCCCACCGTTGGTCACACCTTGTGAAGCTTGAAGTTCCTGAACACGCCCCCAAGCACCCTACCCTACCATCCAATCTTAGCGGTTAATCCTAGATGCTGTATGCTGTGGTCCTGCGCTACGGGGGGGGGTTTTTTTTTTTGCAATTCGAAGAGATTCTGTCGCTTTCGGGTGCGTGGCTCACTCAGGTGTTGGCAGTTGGAACGGGTGGCTGTCTTCATGGGCATTGGAATTGTATATGTTGGTGGGGTTTTGGGTGAGCCAGGAGCAAGGCTCGGTGTTCACGTATTCCTCTTTACCCGTATCATATATCCTCGGCATTCAGCCCTAGGGTTTAAAAAGCTTTCTTTCCGAGTGCCGAGCTTCTGGTCGATCTGTCAGTTTTGTATGATATGCAGAAAGGGGGCGTTCGTTACACACGCCACAAAGTTTTTTCGATTGGAAAAACCCGCATGACCGTTTTTCGACCCTGGGGCTGAGTGCCTCTAATAAGCTGGGACATATATTAAGTCGTCTCATCCACCATCACGGGTTTTAGCACCAGGATCATTCTCGTAGAGGAAGGGAACATTGGTTGGTGAGGGTGAGGGTTTGAGTTCAAGGGCTATAGCTGGCGGCAACTCACGGGGGGGGGTCCCCGATAGAGAGCAATTCCTGGCGAGTTATTATTATAGCATTTACCGCGGTTCCACATACTCGTGAAAGTTGGAACATTGGTGATTGAGAATTTCCCTAGGATGTCGGAGCTGCATCTCCCAGTTACCATTCAACGCCCCGGGCATCCCGGATCTCGATAATCCAGATGCCTCGCTGTCCGGTATGAACTTCCGAGAGTTCCAAGTTTTTTTTTTCACACCAAAACCTGACCTGTTGTCCCGGATCACTCGCTTTGTCCCGGAAAGGTCCGTCAAGTTTTGGCCGGCCGGGATTGCGGGGTCCAGATTTTTCTTTTTTCTTGTCTCACCCGATGGCTGGCTGGCTGGCTGAAAGAGAGCGTTTTTGCTGCCTTTTTCTCGCCTTAATCCAAAGGGGGAAATCCTGGACGTCCTAGCGCCATTCTCGATTATCGGTGTTCCCGTTTTTGCGGTATGTCCGCCCGATTTGATTCGGGGGTTGCCGCTGCCTGCTTCTTCACCTCAGGGGGGGGATAGGTACAGTACGATAAGCTCTCGCTGCCACAACTACGGCTCGATCCTACAAAAGTGCCTCCCAATGATGTTGGTAAAGGTATTTAGAAAAGAGCTATAGATGTGGAATGACATGACATCAGCGAGTAAAAGGGATTCTCGTTCCTCTGGCTTCCCCAAATGCATTCCCGGTTGCGATCTGCCCATTCGGCCAACGGCGCCCCTGTCTTGGATACATGCATCGGAGTGCTGGCAGTGCGGCGTGGGGTGAGCTATGCCCCGATCAGCCCGATAACGCTATCATTGACAAAGGGTAACGTGAGAGGCTACTTTGTAGTTAGTGAAGTGGTCGGTCCTCTCAACTTGGTGATAAGTTTGAAGATACGCAGGTACCAGCTAGCAACCGAGCAGTACTTAATCTCGCCGCCTATCAAAAGAGCCCAGCTGCCACTACTTCTTTATCATGTTAGGCCATTCCGGAAAGGAGGTCCCCCCAGCCCCCGAAAACCCCCCACACCATCGAGTTTTTTTCATAGGCTCAAAAGTTCAGTTCTCTTATTCCCTGTCGAACTGCCGCCTTTCAAACTTTCTGACTCACCATTTATCCAGGCGGGCGCCAACCAAAAAATCCCCTTGGGCTTTATACCCATAGCGATGATCTACCGTGCTTGAAGCCACCTCACCTTGGTATCAAAGCGCCACCTCACCTCACCACCACCACCGCAACACATCACCACATCGCCCATTCCCACGAGCTGAATTTTCGTTCCCCCTCCATGAATCGTGCAAGCAGGAATAGGCAGCCCGCCCTTGGCCGGCGAAGGAAGCGGAGCCAGCGGGGGCAAGTCGATGGCGCCAACAAAAAAGTTGAAGAGATATACGAGTGCATCGTCGTGCGGTTTGTTCATCTCCAGTTTGAGTTTTTTTGTTGACGGGGGGTAAAATGCGCTGACTGACCGATTCCGCCAGACTTCCCGGCGAGATCGTGGCGCGTGGGGAGACACGCGAGGGCGTGCGCACGGTGAAAGCAACCGTTGAAGTCGCTCAAGCTGTGGACTCAGCGGAGCATGTGACGTGCCCGAATGATAGGCTCCCTATGAGGGCGTCGTCAGGGGCGAGAAATACACGCTCGCGGGCTCGGGCGAAAATCTTTGCACAAGAGCCCGAGCAAAGCGAATTCACTCCCGCCCGCGTGGTACGGGCGCGGAGATCGGCCTGTGGAAGCCGAATGCACAAAGCTACACATGAAAAAATGGACGGGGTTCCCATCCCCCCCCCAGAGCCAGTCGCCACTCCCTCGGACAAGGGGAGAACGGCGGACACGCCAGTGAAAAATCCACCGGCTCGGTTAGGTGCCCGAGACGTGTCCAATCACGACCCTGCATTGACTGCCGAAACACCAAGGTCGGTCCTTAGGCGGTCTACCAGGAAAATCCCAGTTTCGCATCCCCCCCCCCCTGTGGAGACGAAGCGGAGTCGTCCGAGGCCAGCTAGGAGGGTCAAGGAGCGGGTGAACCGGGATCCGGGGGCTATTGTGTTTCGCCCGGAGATAGACTTTGACATTCCAACGGAATTTGAGGAGAGTAATGTTCGGGCAGATCTGACGGGTGCGTATCCGTTGTCTTTTCCAGGGGGTTGTCCTCATTAGGAAGGAGAGAGAAGATACTAATGAACCAATAGGTAGGCCAGCCTTTCCGGTGGGGCGGGGTGGGGGTTGAGTAGCAGGGAATGAAGGATCTGGCAGTTGGGAGCGCTATGCTATGGTTTTTTTGGAGTCTGTTGTTTAGCTGTTGGGGACTCTGTATAAGTTTATGGCGCCTCGGAGGGAATATGATTCTGGAGGAGTAGGAGGCGTTTGCTTGCTGCAGGGGGACAGTTTGATTTGTCAACGGTTATGAAGTTTGGATGGGAAGGGCGCGTTTTTCGGGGGTACATTTTTATCAGACTTAAGTTCGGTCAAGCGGTGGGTTATATATATATACGCCTAGAGCGGGATCGCCGCTATAGGTATCAGAGTTCTGGAATGTTTACACATCTATTTAACGAGAGAGGGAAGAAATCTCCAGTAAAGTGAACGGCGTGGGATCGCACATCGAAGGACAGAACCCCCCCCGTTTCTGGTCGGAGAGGGCAGGTATTATACACAAGTATGGGCTCTCCAGGACCCCTGCGTCTATCCCAGCCCTTTGGCATTGGCGGGGGAGAGCGTGTGAAGGTCGCGGGGGGGGGGTAATCTAAAAATCAGTGGATTATTTATCAACTCGTCGCCTTGGTGGATTAGCCAGATATTTTATCGCGACGGCATCTCCTTACGATTGGAACTTTGACTCGGGGGAGCCACGTATTATACGTAATATTGGAGACCGATTAATCCAAGTTCTCTATGTGGAACTTGGCCCAGAGTTTCCTTGAGCATGCAGAGTTTGGAATTGAAGGGGCCACCATGGTCGGTATCATGGGCGGGCGATCACTTTCTACATCTGCCTACTCTATGAGATCCGGTGAGAAGAGAGTGGGTTCGGCCGCGGGGGGCCGGGCAAACGAATTCCCAGGAAGGTGGCAGATGTAAGGAGGAGATCACGATAGCTGAGATATTCTGACGGAGGTCCTTTTTTTACTACTAGCTATAATAGATCATATTTCCGGTTCCCGGGCTCCACCAGGTTCAAACAGACCCCAGTAGTGCTAGCAGCGACGGGTGCCGCGAAAATGCAAGTCCCGGGCTGGCCAGCGAGTCAGTTACTAGACGAATTGGTAAGAACCGGAAGGGGGAAGGAAATCTGGGGAGATAATCCAGCCAGGAGGAAGCCGGGAGAGACGCAAGATCCTCACAGCACAGAGCCGCATGGCGATTAGCTAGAGAGGAAGCAAAGGAAGGACCGGGGTGATCAAAGGACAAGTTCCGGCGGGTTCAAGGCTCATGTTGCATCACTCGTATATATAATACCTTGGGCTCGAGCAGTTGTTCTCGGAAGAGCGGCTTGCTGCCTGGATCATCTGGTAATGCCGCTGCCCCATGTTGTAATCTAAAATTACAACTTTCTTTCTTTCTTGCTGACAGGGAGTGAGTGGGCACACGCCGCCTGCCAGAGGGGCCGCAGTCCTGGAAAGGCTGGCTGGGCGCAGGCAAGGAAGAAAGGAGGATTTGCGCACGAGGCACCTGAAAGAGTAAAAGCACAATGCCGGTAGTGAATAAAACGCTAGTGAGATAACGCCTATGGGAACTCTGAGGGTCGAGGTTTTGAGTGGGGCTTAGCTAATCCAATTGTGTGCTCTGCAACTTATCAATCAAAAAGTGGGTTCCAGCCATAGAATAATCTATTTAATAGATCACGTTCTCTCTGCGCTCTACCTCTGCTCACCACAGCAAGACATATTTAGCGGGCTGGTTAGAAGAGGGAAAGAGCCGAAGGAAACAAGAAGGGAGTAAGGAAATAGAATACGGGATATCTCTGGCTTGGTTGAAAATACTAGAGAAAGCCGGTTGCTGGAGCTCTGGATTTCTAGGGGCTAGGTGTTAAACTAGAAAATCAGTGGTCCGCACTCACTGTACAGTACCCATAATGTGATTGTGTTTGTGATACGGAATGTTGTCGCATAACACCAAAATGCCGAGGCTCTGGCCAATTTTTTGTGTGTGTGCAATGACCCGCCCGCTTTGTGAGATGGAGACATTAAGAGAAGGACGCGGTCCTGTTCCCAGTGAGTTCATTGTTCCGTGTAGGTGGTGATGTTGGGGTGGGGGACATTCCCGCGATCTAGTTAGTAGACGTAGATATATATGTACTGTATATCTTTTCGGGATTGTGGAGATATATGGGGTGGAGTGAATCCACGGAGGTTATCACATGAAATTTGTTCTAGAGGTATGCGTGATACACGGTTAGGTAAGTCCTATCCTGGCTACTATCGAGGTTAAGCACCACCGTGCGTTCTTAAATCACCACGGCAACTACACTAAATCTCACTTGCTAAACCATTTTTGGAGACATAAGCACTGCAACGACCTTCTCTTGTGGCATAATAAGAACGGAAAAAAACTTGTTCGTGCTTATGATGTGAGACATAAACAAAGCATATAATTGGTTTAAGATCAGGTTTTAGGGAGAGGAAAAACAACTCTTACCCTATTCGTACTAGAATTCTCCACTACCTTCAAAAGCGACCGCCATAAGAACACACGGTCGTGCTTAACCTCGCTTTCTTCACCCTGAGCTCATGGCATATAAAAAAGCAAAGAAATAAGAACGCACGCTGGTGCTTAACCTCGATACTCAGCGGAGTATTCGGCCCGGGAGATATCCCATTAGCGACATGGCTAATTGCCTATTGAGATATCGTGGATAAACCTATCCCATGGACCGAGGTGTGGGATTACGGTTGCATTTATTTTGGTATGATACTTGTACTTATATTTTCATCGTTGTATCATATTCGGAATTGGGGACTATTAGGGGCACCATTCCCAAAAGGGGGTTCTGAAAGGGGACACAAATTAGGCTCTTGTGCTTATCCCAATTGATTATTTTAACCATAGATGGAGCTGAGAGGCGAGAAAAACTACAAACAAGCAGTAATATAAACTGAAATAATCACATTCCGTCTAGCCCACTCCCTATTGGCCTTTCATCCCACCCCCTGCCCACGGTCGACCAACCCTTCCAAAAAGCCCCTCCCTAGCATACCTAACTTGTACGCCCATTAATACTTAAATCCGTAAATCCTCTCCAACTCTTTCCCTTCTCTCCTTGCTCCCAGCTAGCCTTCAGCTCTCATGATTATCTTGCTCCGAGCACAGTTAGTCTTTAGTTCTATCATAGTTTTGCCTGCAATTTTTTGCCCTTTCTGAATCACTGGTTTTTATACAGCCTTTAAGCCAACAATTCTTGTTATGATACCTCAACTTTAGTTCATTCGCATCACCACTATGGCCATCATTGTCTTGTAATTATTGCTATTATTTCTGGATTTGGTTTTAAGATTGTCCTAATAGTTACCTGATTCCGAATAAACGATGAGAACATAAGTACATTAATACCAAAGAAGGGACCGCTGGGATCCGGCCGTAATAATAGCTTATCTCGTGATTGGGATAGTCTACCGATTCTCTAGGGATATTGGGGCTTTGCAATACCGGTAGTTTAGGTTGGTTAGCTATTCTAGTAAATACTGCAAGGTGACCTATATACTAGGTTTACCTGACAGATTATCTGACTGCATTTCATTGAGAGCTTGAAGTGTGGGTTCCCCATCTCCCCGAGTGTCGATCTCAGTGTTCTGTTCTGTGGTGTTTAACCTTGTACTCGGGTATCGCCAGAGTCCTACAAGTATGATACTCGTCGGGGTCATGGAAGGCCAGAAACTACCCGTGCTGAATCAGGGCCAAGGAGATCCGGCGATCAGAGTGCCTGGAAAGAGAGACAGTGTTATGGGACATCTTAAAAGTATACTTGTTGCGCAATGTGATGAGCAACGCACCAGTACTTTGATGGTCATATTACTTGTACCCTAAGACCAGATTTCTGTTTCCTTGAGAAGGAAACGTCATTTCCTATTATCTGCACATCATAGGTTTATTTTTGCTTTTCCGCCATACTGGTTTATCAGGAACTAACCGTTTTTGTGAGCTTGTTGCTAAGCTATCCAAACAGGGATCCTTTCCGGTTTTCCTTGGCCCCGGCGAGTACTCGTACAAGTATGATCTTGGCGACAAAATTCGTGTCCCCCACGTTTTACACCAAAAATGGCTGATTTCGGACTCATAACTCATCCCAAAACTGTATAGATTTAATAAAACAAAGACATAGTGTAGGCAATTGTTCAAACTTTCTAGTTAAAAATTATGAGAATTTTCTCATTCTCCTGTGAGAGTTGAGAGCTGAGGATTGTCATTGGATGCGGTTACAATGTACCTTTTGTATAGGACTCTCATTACAAAATCAGAGGTATCTTTTGCCCACCAGCACTATTTCTAGTATTGCACTATGGGCATTAACCAACAGACTCTGAGGAATTTTTAAATTTTTTTGCAAGGCAATTGGCTGTGATTTTATGAGGTTAAAATGGCCATTTTTGGTGTAAAACGGGCGGGGCCACGAATTTTATCACCAATCTCGTACAATCATACATATGTCTGTATTCACTCGGCGGGAAATGATTGGATAATAATTTTAGAACCAAGAGCCTCATCCCCGCTTTTTCAGCTGGACTGGCGCTCTCCATAAAACCCGTCGTTGCTTAACGCTGTGACATATCTACGACCAACTCTTCGGACCGACCGTCATGGACTACACAGCATATCCGCACACGATCAACACCGGTAATTCCGACAGCTATGACGTGACGAATAGTAATAACAGTATCATCACTGTGAACAATACCATAGCCGATGAGAACCCAGAAATTATGCGATGGCTCTCACCGCTGGACTCTTGAAAGAAGCATCAAGATGTGCGTACCGATAGGTTCGATGGTGTGGGGGGTTCGCTATTGGAAACAAACGAATTTCGCGATTGGAGGAGTGGTGAAGGTTGAGTAGAGAAGGCTGTCATATTTTGCTCTGGGAAGAGTCAGGAATTATCACTGACAGCCAGAAATATTAGCTCATTGGTGGTCGGTAGGCTATGTGCTGAGGCTGGCGAGGAAGATATTGTAGTGGTGGGGTTCTACTGCGATTTCAGCGACCAGGAGGAACAGACAGCCTCCAACGTCATTGGAGCCATCCTAAAGCAGCTGGTGGCGAGAGGAGAAATACTGGAGAACATGCGAACGGCTTTTGAAAAGGCGAAAAAGGAGTTTGGAAGCTGGGGTCTGCGATTTCCGGATATGGTGCAGATGGTGAAGCGGGCTGTTGCCACATTACCGCAAGTTTTCATCTGTATTGATGGCTTGGATGAGTGTCTCCCTAAGACTCTACTGGAGCTTCTTGGGTCACTGAAGAACATCCTTCGGGAATCACTGAGGATGCGAGCATTTGTCACCGGGAGGTCTCATGAGGTCGATATTGCAAGGTATTTTGCGACTGGGATTATAGTACCCATCAGGCCTGGCACGCATGGGATAAAAATATATTTGGAGAAGAAGTTGGAGATGGACACCATGTGCGACGCAATGTCGGATGATTTGAGGGCAGATATATTGAGAATTATTCCCAGAAAAATCTCTGAAATGTGTGTAGGAGCATCCACAGTTCCCGATCCATGCATGATTTTATATTTGCTAACAATAGTCTGCGGATTCCTCCTTGTTTCGCTAATTATCGACGCTATCCTGGGGGAGGTTAACATCTTTGATAGAAGACAAAAGCTGAACGAGATCACCAGAGGCAATCATTTGGAGGATGCATACGTCACAGCCCTTGCACGAGTGAAGGCGCGGAAGGAAGGTAGATCCAGACTCGGGATGGAAGCCCTTATGCAGGTATCGAAATCGGAGCGACCATTGCATACTAGCGAGCTATGCCACGCCCCAGGAGTCAGGATAGGATCCCCTGACCTGAGTGTTGAAAGTATTCCTACAATTCGAACACTCCTAGCGTGCTCCTTGGGACTTAGTATCGTTGAGGCATCTTCCTCTACCGTCCGGCTTTTGCACTTCAGTTTGCAAGAGTATTTATCCCATAATCCAAGCCTGTTCCAAAGCCCACACACGATGATTGCAGAAGTTTGCTTGATGTACCTTAATTTTCAATGTGTCTGGGAACTTTCGCTAAGTCTTAGTTCTACCCCGCCGACAGTTCCCTTTGTCGGATATGCTTCTTGCTACTGGGGAAACACATTAGAGGCGAGAAGGCGGAGAGTATGGGTCCGTTGCACTGGGGTTTCTGATTCAATTTTGAACAGCATATATCCTCTCAGCTCGTGCTACGTCACGAGGAGGATGGAAACTGGCAGGAGCCGGGTTTTTATGGGAGGGGTGGCCCTAATGGATTTACAGGGCTCTATGGAGCTGCGTTTTGTGGGATGGTCGAGTTAGTTGTTGCGTTATTGGCGATGAAGGGATGGGATATTAACGCAACGGATAGCATGGGTAGAACGGCGCTCTCGTGGGCAGCTGTAAGAGGTCATGAGGATGTCGTAAAGATACTATTACAGCATAAGGATTCTTAGGTTAATATAGGCGACATTCGATATGGCTAAACACCGCTCTCGTAGGCTGGGGAGTGCGGGCATTTAGGAGTCGTGGGGCTGCTATTGGAACAAGACGATGTCAATGCGGCGAAACAGCCCCCGAATTAGCTGCTTCCCGTAGGCACACAAGGGTCGTGGAGTTATCCTCCGCACGTGAACCCTCCTTTCCCCTCGTAGATATCGACGAGCACCCCCCCGTCCGATCCGGCCGACCTACTTCAAAGCCCCTCCCAATCTACCCTGTGATTTGCTCTTCAACAAAGCCCCTTCCCCCCCAATACCCGATCCCTCCTCCGAATGGCAATTGGCTCCTTCATGATTATTTCTTCATTTATTTTTCTTTTCTATTTTCTCGCTATCATCAACCCCTACCTATCATGTTATTACTACTGTCTCGTGAATGATTACTATAATATTATCATACATGCGGAGTGGGCGCGGGCGAAACTTTCGCGGATCTATATAAACGTGGGTTTAGGAACGGGCGGGAATAATTAACGTAGGTGGTCCTGTGGTGGTGCATGGTGCATAAGCTGTGATTTCCGCTTTTTGCTTCTTTTTTGTCGTTAATTTTCCTTTTTCCTTTCTGCTTCTCACCGGTAATTATAACACCGCACGTCTCCTTTCATTATTAGGCCACTCGATTATTCTGTACTCGAGTACTCACAACTTCTCTCAGGGAGACATCTGGGAATCTGGGTTTAGTAAGTCAACAGGTGGGATATTTGTTTTCTCCTTCAACCCTAACACCTACACCCACGAACAGTGGAGTATCTCCCGCAAGCTGTGCAGAAAGAAAGGATAAAAGGAGGAACAAAACGAACAAGAAAGAGGAGAAACGTAATCAACAGCTATCTCTGATCCAATCGAGAACAAGAAAGAAGATTCCTGTCAGATCTCCACATTGGCACGAGATGGGTGTTATGGCTAAAGCTCTCTGACCATGCATGAATGAAGCAAATGGTTTCTAACCTTATCGAGGTCTGGAGGAGCTACTGCTAGATACTGTACTGTATAGTATATTGAGTATTGAGTATATAATACTTTGGGCATTTCATGTTCACTACCCGTATCATAAATTTAATCTCACTCGACTTGAGGCAAGTGGTCGTTCGGGTTAGACTAGCTGGTCGTCTTACCATCCCAGGGTAGGAGGACCCTCAACCGGGCGGGAAATCAACGATTCTACAGTTCAGGCAATACCAAACTCTATAAAGCCTACCAAGGTCAATTCTAATCGGAAAGGGTTGATATTAAAAAGAAAAGGAGGAAGGAAACATGCTGGAGAAGCCACGGCGCTCTGGAACAAGATTTTCATGTTTTTCCTTCTAAAATATGAGGAATATAAATAAATAACCGAACAGACAAGAAGAAAGGTAACGATCAGCGCTAAGTTGATACGCTCCTCTGTAAACGGAAATTTCTATAGCATGAAAAGGTCACCTACTTTTCCCGTACAAAGCCCTCATTCGTCGGGTGTCAGCTATGGTAGGATGAGGACGGGAATGAGCGTTCTGGATAAAAGGAGCAGGGAGGAAAAAAAAGAGAAACGAAGTGTCAGTACCAGGGAAGATTTACATTGTGTAAGCACTATACCATACGGTCCTTGAAGTAAAAGAAGGAGGGTAAGAGTACGCACGAGGAAGACAGGGGGGCTAGAAGGTGTGAATCGGGAGCGAGGTCGAGTGGTGCGAAAGTGTAGGGCTGCAAGCGAGGGCTTTTGTTATTAATGTGAGGATCTCTGGATCTTTTTGCAGGAGCTCTAGATGACCCAGAGGGCTAGCCTGGGAGAAGTGCGGTTGGGCGAGTTATTCTTGCTGACTGAGGAATAAACCTTGGGCTATCTAACCGCCTGTTTGGATTTCTGTCCAGTTGCTTCTTGGGAGATTGCGCGGATGCTATTCGGCTGGCGGGGTTGATCGTCGTGATATCTTGGTGAACTCTACACCGCTTTAGGAGTATTCCCGCTCCTCTGGTGTGTCCGCATTTGAAGTCTGTCAGAGAGCTGTGCGGTCTCTTACGGAGGTACAGCCCATAAGTATTGTATATTTCGCTAGCAGGGGGGTGATGCCCTTGCAGGGAAGAGATGGGCTAGGAGGGAGAGAGGCCAGCTGATTAGGACTAGTGGCATGGAGGGCTTAGGCTCGGGTAAAAGTTTTTCACAAACTTTAGCTTTTGGTATGCTTCCAAGATGTCACCATCCGAGTTGAGACTCTAGGAATATTTGCTTTCGCTTCTTAATTGATTAAAATATTATTCCAAACTTGCTAAGCATACAAGACTCGGCTGAAAAGTCTTTCAAACTCAAAGTCCGGTTGGGTTGATAGAAGTTAGGTGTGTATAGCCAAATCATACAGCCTAATCGTTCATTAATACTAACTTTCCTAAAGGAAAAAAGTATTGAACTCTTGAAGCTTTCACTAGGTACGGAGTATTCTCAGAGCTCAGAGGCTAATGGGACAAAGTTTAATAGACTGACTCTTCATACTCAGTATATTGACGAGTACTTGAGTTACAGAAAAAATGCCTCCTATGCGCAACGCCGAGAACCCTATCGTAGGGAACGAAAATGCCGAGAATCTAGGAAGAGCAGACCTCACACGCGATCAGAGGAGGGACTGTCAACTCCTTCGCTCCCTAGGCTGGAAGTATGCAGGAATTGCTGAAAAGACTGGATTTCCCTGGCGGCAAATTCAGTATGCATGCACGTCGCCACCTACTCCAAAAAAGAGACCGGGCAGGCCTCCAGTTCTCAGCCAGGCTCAGATTGAGGACCTTGTTGCATATGTCTGCATGAGTGCAAGAAACCGGCGCCTCCCCTTTCAACAATTAGCTCAAGAGTTGGATTTTGGAGTTGCAAAATCTGCTATCAGATCCGCTTTGATCAAGGAAGGCTTTCACCGAGGGCTAGCCATGAGAAAACCTCCAATTACAGAGCGCAATAGAGTAATTCGATTGCAATTGGCACATGACCATGTCAACTGGTCAATGGAGCAATGGTACTCTATCCTGTGGACAGATGAGACCTGGATAACAGGAGGGAGACATACTAGGACTTGGGTAACAAGAAGACCAGGGGAGGAGTGGGATCCTACTTGTATAGTAGAGAAGCACCAAAGAAAGAAAGGATGGATGTTTTGGGGCTGCTTTAATGGGGAGACTCAAGGTCCAGGAATTTTTTGGGAAAAGGACTGGGGGTCTATTAATTCTGAAAGTTACTGTGCACATACTATACCTATTATTCATGGGTATATTGAATTGTGTCGCAGAGAGGGAATTTCTTTGAGTCTAATGCAGGATGGAGTATCAGGGCATGCAGCTGGCAACACTCTGATGGATCTTCAAGAAAGAGGTATTCAAGTTATTTACTGGCCTGCATTCTCTCCAGACCTAAATCCTATTGAAAAAGTATGGCATATTATGAAAAATTATCTACAAGATAATTTTCCTGAAAATATGACATATGATAGGTTGAGGGCAGCAGTCAGAGAAGCTTGGAACAATGTTGGGCAGCATGAGTATAGGGATCTGATAGGAAGCATGCCAGAAAGATGTCAAGCGGTCATTGAGGCAAACGGTCTTTTTACAAAATATTAAATATGTATTCGCTGCTAGAAAATACAAATTGTTCGCCTTCACGCGTTCGCGCAACCCAAGCACAACTCAAGTGCAACCCAAGACCCACACAACCTAAAGCCACTATCCCTAATCCATCCCCTCAACCCTGTCACCTCCCTGCTAGCGTATCACCCCCCTTGCTAGTGGAATATACAATACTTATGGGCTGTACCTCCGTATGTTTCCTAGACAGTCTACACAGTCCTTCTTGTGGCGGTCAGCAAGCGTGCCCACTTGGTGAACGTCGTCCGTGATGCGCCCTTCTGAAAGGAGATCGAGGCGCCTGTCATCCATAGGGGATTCTCAGCGCGTGAAGGGGTGGTTGATGGTATTACCGGTGCTTTTGCTCCTTTTGCTAGGTGGCCGGGGAAGGCTGAGGGTGCAGGGAATGCTTGGTCGTCATGCCTTGACAGGAAACTATACCCCTTTCGCTTTCTTTTCTAGCAAACTTTATCTGAACATAAGTCAACCGGAAGAGCCCCAACCGTCACCTCCCCTTTCTTTCTCTTCCCACCCCGACAAACCCAATTTCTTCGATTCCCTAGTTCTTCTCATAGTTAACTTTGCCCTGCTCTGACTCTGTTTTTGCTCGCATCCGTCCTCCTCTTAAATCTTTATTTAACACACATTCCCTCGGCTACAATCCCCACCATGGCAAACATGATTGGTTTCTTCGCACGCATGAGCACCAAGAGGACATCGCCCCTTGTGTACCCGAGCACCAACCGGATGTTGCTCCCAAGAAGCAGCATGATTAGATCGTTCTGTCATGGCCTTGCTGCATTGCGTCGTGTCGACCCCGCAGTAGGTTATTCGAGCATGTGGAAGACTGGTTAAGTACTTACTGATAGTGGACTATTTTAGAAACTACTACGAGAAGCTTCCCTGACCCAGAAACCTACAGGTGGCAAAAAGAAATGGGAGACCTCCTATTCGAAGGTGAAGGAAGTACAGGCGCTGAAGCGGTTGGGCCTAGATCTACAAGAGTTCGGTAGGGAAGCTGTTCCGGTGCGTGACATGCTAGTCGTGGAGGCAGGTAACCGTAACGGAATGGGGGCGAGTGACATGCAAGCCTTGAAGGACGAAGTATATGGAAGAATTCTAGAGTACGTGCAAATTGAGGGTTATCCCATGGAGGCAAGCGTGAAGGAAGTTAATGTAAATGACCTTGTCTTATACATTCTGGGGCCCATAATCTTGAGCTTTCAAAAGGCGAGCAAGCGTGGTGTAAGACTGCGGAGGGAGATGGAAATTGTTTCATCGGACTATGAGACCGGAGGCTATGAGGAGTTCGTCGTTATTGATCGAATTTCTTCAACAGAACACGTTATGGTTGTTATCATCGAATCAAAGCGTACAACTGTTGGTCTGGGTATCAGAAAATGTTTGCTAGCAATGTTTGACATGTTTAAGCATTCCAGAAAGGGCAAGGCATACGGGTTTGTCACTACCGGAGAGCAGTGGCGCATGATTGTTTACGATGGCACGAGATTTCGGATGACGGAGACATTTTTCGCTCTTTTTGGGGCAATGGATTCGAACAAAGATCGTTGGATGAGAGAATGCTCGGTAGTGGTTGAATGTGTCTTGTTTGCATTGAATAATGGGGGGGTGGTAGACTTGAAAAGGGGTATCTGTGAAGGAAATTGAATTTCAGTTATGGAGATAGGAGCTGGTTGGGGTTTTGCTGGGGTTGATTGTGGGTTCGTTTGTTGGGGGCACTCGTGTTGTGGTTGGGAGTGTGGGGGGTACGAGAAATTGCACAAAGATTTCTATGTCTATACCATGGAGGACGATAGGAAGGAGAAGATATGTGTGGCGAGAGTTGGAGGAAGTGGGAAATTGAAACGCACATGTATATAATCGGAAAGGTTAGCGGAAGGTGACAGGGTTGAGAAAAGAAAAAATACTGGTTACAGGGAAATTGAAGGCTTGGATTAATTGTTAGCTAGGGTAGCACTATCTGGCTTCTTGAGATCTGGTTATAGGCAGTTGACATTATGGAATGCTTTTAGTAGATAGAAGCTGTGATGAAGGCACGGGTATATTCTGTGGTAACTGCTATGTTGTAGTATAGGATACTGCCGCACTGGCAGGAAGTAGAGAGGCGGGAATAGGGGAAAATACTGTGATTCATGATATTTTACAAAAGAGAAGACGTCAGTTTTGTAGTCAGTAATTCGCGTGATAGGATTATCACAGTGGGGATTAGAAAATTGTCTGGTGTTCGATTGTGTACTAGTAGATGATATCAGCATTCTGGAATGGGTGCTTTCTTCTCCTTTGTCTAATTATTTTATGGGTAATTGGGGAAGAATATTTCTACATTTCTTTTTCTATAATGTGTTTTCCACTGTTGGCACCGAACAGATTGTGTGGGAAATATGGTGCCTATTGTCAAATGTGAATACAGTCTTTTCAGATATGAAAATGTAAGAGGAAGGTGTGATAACAGGGGAAGGGAGATATGGACGGAGTAGGAGAGATGATTGATGGAGTTTGTATGGAATGAGATTCTTGTAGGTCAAATTAATTTAATAGAATTAATAGAGTTTAATTCTTTGGCAAGTAACAGAATATCACAATTGATTGAGTGACAAATGAATAAATGAATAAAAAAAAACACCTGTATATAATGTGTCTGCCTTGAGTCTTGATGGTAGTGATGGCGTTGCTGCTTCTCTTGCGTCCTGCCCATTCTGAGTTCAGCTGGAAGGTCTGTACTCTTCCTATATGTCATAAGTCTGTTTTCAAAGCCCGCATGACACTATTGGGTCTTGAGTTGCAGTGCAACAATCTCTTGAGTCTGGAGGTGACATCTACCCTGTTCTTCATATTCCAGTGTCCGGATGCTTTGAATGTGTCAGCTGCTTCATGAAGCTATTACAATTATCATAAGTGAACCCCTAGTCTCCTCGCATACACTCTGCACCAGCGCAGTGCTCCACAACATCCTAGGGTGTCTTTTGGGCATAGTAATTACATTTAACTCATGTATTAGTTATATATTTTCTTCATACTAGTAGTATACACTATATAAAGCTTGCCATAGCACCAAATACATGATACGTGATACACACTCCTGGACATAACCATCATATCCCCACTTGTATTACTAGTAAATCTCATTAAATGTTCTAAAGTTAATATGTCGGTTGATGAGCCAGCATTGGGCTCCCTCTCGAAGAACATGAGCTAGGCCAACAATTGTCCCTATGTCAACCAATGTAAACTTACACAGATCTTCCCTCAGTGGAACTGTAACAAGACTGTGGACAAAGAGCCAGTCTGAGTTCTCAGCCCTCAGCATCTAAAAGCTGACTAAAAGGTGCCTAGCATCTTGGCTGGAGTCACTGAGTTTGAAGAGAGCTACAAGCTTTGTCAGAAGAGGTCATCTCAGCGTACCATACATCTCCTTGCTTCTAGCCTGTACCCTAAGCCAATTATTCAGACTTTCTTGATACCAAAATCGGTGAGTACTGGTGCATGGTGCACGATGTCTATGATAAACATCAGTTTCCTGAAAGGCAAAAACCAGGATTTCGAGTTGCCTTAGTAGTTGGAGTATTGGTGGTTTTTGAGGAAGGCAGCCTTCAGTAGGCAGGCTATGTCGGCTGTATTGAATCAATTCCAAACAGATCACACAGGAGAGATTCAAGTTCCTAACATGTGGCAAAAATCAAGGACATCGGACAGGTTGTCATGACCCCCGTGCAACATCTTCTAGGAGAGCCTAGTATGAATACCATACATATTGTTTTATCTAAATAGGGCAGACTGTTATTAAGACAATTAGATCTGCAACATTAGGGCAACTGGAGGTTTAAAGGTCTCATTCAGAGTGCATGATGACAACTGTTGCTATGCAGAATTTGTTACTTGAAATCTTTCGTAATTGCGCATCTCTATCCATCCTTGATCTGATTCTTATACGCAAGCTTCCTAAACGCTGTACCAGATCTAGGGATATTGCGGAACAGGCTAATATGATCAGAGAAGGGACTTAGCAGATGTGTTTTAAGAAAGTTGAAATGGTATTTGGTATGGATCATGGCCATAAGGAGGTCGTGCTCCAGATTCTGATTGGCTCTGAGGACCAGGCAGCCCTTGGGCGGTGCTATACTGTTGTTGCTCTAGGCTAGCTGATAATGTTCTAGCTCCTTGCGCAACTTGTCAACTTTGGTCTGTGTTTGTATTGAAACTGAAACTGGAAGCAGATATCTTTCGTGACATGAAACTGGTTGAAACAGTCTTGCATATGGGCTATCTCGGGGGTGTGGCATTGGAATTGCACTATCATATTGAAGTCGACTAGTGAGCGAACAGAGTGTAGAGACTGTTTGAAAGGTATTATTGGCCGGCAGTCCAGTTGGCGAAGGACTACAGCGAAAACCCCCAAAAAATACCACCCATGGTGTCTAAGCTGTTTTTGTGATAACTGCATGATTCCGCCATGAGCCTTTTTAGCCTTAAGAAAACCTGCCTATAGAGGTAGTGCCTTCAAGCCCTCATCAAAGGCTGGGAGCTGGGAATGTTTCTTGTTATAGCCTGAGATCTGGTGCATCAAGTGCTTGAATAACCCAAGACAAAGTGCATGAAGCAAATCTCGCTAGTGGAAAATGAGGGGCTAAAACCTTGGGAAGTTTGTGAAATATGGTTGTAACGGGGGCACTCTGTAGGAAGATGGATCCTAAGATTGCAACCGCACTGAAGACTCAAAGTAGAAGTGAGGATAAATATAAAGATGAAGATAATTCAAAGTAGAATCAAGCCGGAAAACTTAATATCGTTAAGCCTGAAAGCTTCACTCAATAAGTTCTCTTGAGGATCGTTGGTTATCAGAATAGGGTCTCTTTCGCGTTAGTTAAGTAGAATAATATAAAGCCAGAGAACACTCGTCAACCATTCTGACCTTTTGCGAGCACCCTGCTCAGCTCAGGGCTGTCCAACTCACCTGCCTAGAGTGAGCTAACACTCAAAGGCAGTCGGACCGCTCGGATATTAACTATCTCGACGAATAGGAAGCGCTCCCTGTGATGTCTCTCCAACTACATCAGCATGAGCGAAAACTCTTTCCTATCGGTAGTATGTCAGCGGCCAACTGTAACATGTGTACATGTTCCGGTAACGGTACACAGGAGTGGGCAGTGCAGGATCTCCTATGTTTAGTTGATTTATTGGAAGTTTATATTTAGGATTCCGTGTATGGAATGGTCATGTAAGACTGGTGAAGGCTGAGCACGGTTTGTTTGTTTCTTTCTTTGGTCTTGCAGGATTACAGGATTCCGGTATGTGCTCAGCTACTGGTAATGATCATGATTGCAGGAAGGCTATCGCTCCTGGGTTTTGTATTTAAAACAAGTCTCCTGGCTAGCAGGAGACAGCAGAGTTCGACAGACCTTCAGTCTAAGAATACACTTGGTTGAACGGCAATCCCTGAGTTCTATTTGTCCTTCAACTATTATGTCTTACCTCCGGTCTCCTGAAGCCTCCCTTAGCACCAGCGCTAGCAAGCCTATCGCCGGTCCTATGGTCTTTTCGTTAGACAGGAATAAACCTGTTACATTTTTATTGCCTACAGTAGGTGAAACCCCTTTGTTCTCAGGATTGGGAACAGCCTGGTAGGATTGATCACCCTCCCAGTATCTTGATAACTAGTTAGAAGCAGGAGCGGCAGGCAAAGGAACTCGCGGCTCAGGTGCTACATTCACAATAGCAGAACGCTGGAGCAGAAGCGTTACCAGGTCCGGTAGGGCCTACAATCGTCCTTAGCAGAACCTACAGACGATACTCCAGGACCAACCACACAGGAACCAACCCCTGGGCCCACGCCAGGCTCAGCAGATACACCCGCAAGAACCAGTCACCTCCTACCAGGAGATCTAGATACAGATTCAGACGAAGAACACGACCTTACAGCTGAGGAACTCATTCAAAGAGAAGCCCGGAGGATTGAGGAAAGAGCAGTAGCAAGAGCAGCAGCACAGCAAACTTCGGAAACTGAACGCCCACCAGAACGCTCCACTACAAGCAGGTGGCAGGCACCCAGCATTCTAGGAGTCTTTGGAAGTCAGACCCCAACTAGAGCGCCTTCCCGAGAGCATAGAGAACAACAACTACCTTGTACATTCATCCCAGACACACCAGATAGACCCTCAAGATCCAGGAGCGCCAGAGAACACCCTGAATGACCAGATCCACCACCTCCAGCCCCAGACCCACCTACAGGCACCATGGCAGACCCAGGCCCGGCCAGGTTGCCCCCTCCTAAGCCCCCTAAGCCGCCTTTCTTTAGCGGTGAAGGAGAAGACCTCAAACCAGACAAACTCAAGCGATGGCTCAGAACAGTCAAGAAATACCTGGCGAGATCTGGACTGAATGATGACTCCCCTGGAGTGGCAGACTACTATGGCTTTTACACAGAAGGGAAAGCAAACAACGCATTCCAGACAATAGACACAGAGGAAGAGAACCTCACCCTACCGCAGCTGACACACCGCTTTCAGCAGCTATTCGAAGCCTCTACCAACACTGATGACACCTACCACAAGTGGCAGAATGTCCGCCAGACAGCAGGTGGACAGCCAGCACGCATAACGAAGATAGCTGGAGAGCCAGGGGACCTCAGAGGATCCCTTCCAAATGGATCCATCTCAGATTATGCACAGAAACAGCGATTTCTCGACGCTATGGACTCTAGATTACACTGCAATGTTGAGCCCCAGCTCAGACCAGAAGATACCTGGGACCAGAGGGTGGCTGTAGCAGAACCCTATGACGCTACCATGTATAGAACTGGCGGCTACAAAGGCAGCGATAGAAGCCAGGCTTCTAGCAGCAAAACCCATACACCAAAGAAAGAGAGTACCTACTGCAAGCCCTCTACAACATCAACGCCCAGAAGCACAGGCAAAGGAAAGGCCCCGGCCAAGAAGAGGACCTATACCAAGTCCAACAAGCCAAGCAAGGCTGAGATGGACCGCCACAAGGCAGAAGGAGCCTGTTTCTACTGTGGAGAAAGCGGACACATGGCAAATGAATGCCCAAAGAAAGAAGTTAGGACCAACCATATTCGCCTCTCTGAGGAAAGCCCAGACAGTAGCGAAGGCGAATATGAGCCCAATACAGACAGCACAGAGGAGCTAGATGGTAGCGGCTCTGTCAGGACCTACAAGACTACAGTAGGCACGCCTAAGGATAGGCTATTCCAAGCACTCGAATTCAATATCGACATCAATGGCAAGCCCGCCAGAGCTCTTGCAGATACAGGTACCATTGGTGGTACCCTGATATCCAACAAATTCGTTACCACACACAACATCCCCTACACAGCTAGGAAGAATCCAGTTACTCTGAAGATGGCAGTTAAAGGATCGCGATCAACTAGCAACTTCTCTGTTGAGATTATGATTCAGCTAGGCAAGATGAGAGTCGAGAAGGTGCCTATGCTAGTCACGCCAGTATCAGACTATGATATCCTCATCAGTATGGACGATCTCATAAGGCTAGGAGTAGTCATCGATTGCCAAAAGAACAGCATTTACTTCTCCAAGTTCAAGGTCAGAGTTACCTGTGACGGAAAGTCTAGAGAGTCTAGATCAGCCATGACGAAGCCACAGGAAGTACCAGACTTCCTGGCAATGTTCCCCAAGGTATTTGTCAAAGAAGTACCTGAGGAACGGCCCCCAGTATGAAAGATAATGCACAGGATAACCCTCATAGACCCGACGAAGCTTTTAAAGACACCCACCTTCAAAGCGCCACAAGCTTTAATGCCCAAATACAAGGCATAGATCAACAAGCAGATGAACGCCGGTATCCTCCATATGACCAGTGTGCCCGGAGGAGGCAGCATGTTTGTGGAAGCCAAAAGCGATGGCAGAATCCGACCCCTGGGAGACCTCCGCTTCAGGAATGATAACACCCAGGCCGATCACACACAGATCCCAGAACAAAACACTATACTAAATACGGTAGCCAGAGGACGATTCCGCAGCAAGATAGATCTCAGTGACGCCTATTTCCAGACCAGAGTACATCCAGATGACGTGAAGTACAATACTATCAAGACACCCTTCGGCGGCTTTACTAGCTAGGTCATGATGCAAGGAGACATGAATGCTCCCGGAACCTTTGTGAGGACTATGGAGGACCTATTCCATGACGAATTAGGCAAGAATATATGGGTCTACATTGACGATATTTTTATTTTCAGTGACACCTTTGAAGAGCATGTTAAGCATGTTAAGAACGCCTGCAGTAAGCTGCAGAACACCGGCTATTATGCCAACCCAAAGAAAAGTGTTTTCTTTGCTACAAAACTCGATATCCTAGGCCATATGATAGACGATGATGGCATCCATCCTGCACCAGAGAAAATCCGGACCATAATGGACTGGACAAGACCAGAGAGCCAGAAAGAACTGCAGCAATTCAATGGAATGGTTAATTATATCTCACAGTTCATTCCCCACATCGCCACCATCACAGCCCCGCTCACAGAGCTGAGTGGGAACGCTGAATGGTTGTGGACGGATCTGCAGGAAGCAGCCTTCGAAGCGGTCAAGCGAGCTGCAGATAAGCACAAAGTCCTAAGACCGATCGACTATAATAAGCCAGATATGATATGGCTTTTTACCGATGCATCCCCTACAGGTACGGGCGCTTGGATAGGCCAAGAACCAACTAGAGATGCAGCCAGACCTGCAGCGTTCCACAGCAGGAAGCTGACGCCATCACAAAGCAACTACCCCACACACCAACAGGAAACGCTCGCAATCATTGAGGCTATGGAAGCATTCGCTCCCAATTTGCTACACAGGCAATTTACAGTGGTTACAGACCACGAGAGTCTCACCAAACTCATGACGCAAAAGAATCTCAATGGACAACAGCAGAGATGGCTAACGCACATCAGTCACTTTGATTTTAAAATAGAATACCAGCCAGGAGCGAAGAATTTCCTAGCAGACTACCTATCGAGAATCCATGAGGGAACCCCAGGGCCATTAGATATA
>Ga0307509_10003495_pt1 | contig 23725 bp, 16 predicted proteins | sample 10_EM_MG_FD_202245 | JGI IMG/M metagenome (GOLD analysis project Ga0307509, IMG submission 202245) | Populus trichocarpa ectomycorrhiza microbial communities from riparian zone in the Pacific Northwest, United States - 10_EM | ecosystem: Host-associated > Plants > Roots > Unclassified | place... | reverse complement strand
GACCGATTTGGCTCGAACCACTTGCATAAGCTCGCCAAAGGTCTTCCCTCATATATCCTGCGAACGGGATCCGGTCGGACGGACGGCCGCGACGTATACGGGGTTACGAGGAGGGCTCCAATGACCATGTCTTTGGTGAGGGGACGCAACTACGGCGGCGTCTGCCGATGTAGCGCCATCCCAACGCTGGTGCGGGAGGGGGGTGTTGGCTTGTCCTTTTGAACTCAGAATCCTAAGGTAGGGTAACTATAGGTCTTTATTCACTAATGGAAGGCTAAGCCTTCCGGTATGCCTAACAACTCCTAGGTGCCGGAGAGACCATATATGGGCGACCTCCATATTGGCGGTTACCCATACTCCCCTTATATATCCTGCGAACGACATTTAGTCGCATGGACGGCGACGACGTATACAGTGTTACGGCAGCTGCTCCAATGACCTCGTTTTACAAGCAAACGAGCAACTATGCAGCCGTCTGCCTGTGACGCGCTGTCCCAATGCTGGGGCCAGAGGGGGGTGTTAGCAAAACCCACCCAAGTTCAGTAGCATGTTTGGGCTACCCTTACTCAGGCGTGGGGCCTCCTAGCGCAGGTGCGTGTGTGCCCATGAACATTTAAGAGCCCATAGAATGTGAGGTAATCGACCTCTAAGTTCTAGGATGACTTTGCCGGTGAAGGTAGGGTAACTTGGATACTTCAGTAAGGTAACTGAGACTCATGGGCATAATGACTAAATTCCCAAGGTAGGGTAACTTTGCCCTCTTGTGCTATTAACTGCTCCAGAAGTCCTCCAGTCGACCACGATGGTCGCCTCAGAGGCCTGTGTAACGTTCCCATAAATTCCTTGCCTTTATGCGAACTTACTCCTGAAAGGTTACCCTAGATCGTCAAGTACCCAAGGCTACTCAACTATTCCCTAAACCTTGTCCTAGGTTAACCAGCCATTTGTATACTAAGTATACGAGACCATACCACCTCTGGTTACCACTCGGTATACTATTTGGACTAAGGTGGTAGTTATTGTAGCTACCTATCATAGCGTCGTTACAGTTTTCCTGATGGTGCTCCCACACATCAGTCCATTCGTTACGATCCATCTTCGTCCTCATGGAGTCTTACTTACCACTGCATACCCTGAATCGTCTCCATGATCGAACCAACAAAGGGCCCAGCTTTATTATCGAACCTCTCAGCATTGCAGATGTATCCTGCACTCGACAGCTGCAAGGCATAAGATAGACTAGTCCCAATAATCACACCAATGGCTATTATCTTTTCAGAGTCATATCGTTATTGTATGGTTCCTTTAGTATCCAAAGAGTACTACTAGTGACGTATGTGAGTGTGAGTATGCTTGATTTCTCAAACTGCTTCATCCAACAACACCATTCACTTCTGCGACTTTCATCGCGGGAGCATGGAGTATGGAGTGATGTTGCTTAACCATTGTCCGTAAAATGTCCTGTTACCTAGTGACCACTTTCACGACCTTCATCTTTAGTGCTCAGTAACCTTATGCGACGTCAACCGATTTGGCTCAAACCACTTGCATAAGCTCGCCAAAGGTCTTCCCTCATATATTCTGCGAACGAGATCCGGTCGGACAGACAGCCGCGACGTATATGGGGTTACGAGGAGGGCTCCAGTGACCATGTCTTTGGTAAGGGGACGCAACTACGGTGATGTCTGCCGATGTAGCGCCGTCCCAATGTTGGTGCAGGAGGGGGGGTGTTGGCTTGTCCTTTTGAACTCAGAATCCTAAGGTAGGGTAACTATAGGTCTTTATTCACTAATGGGAGGCTGAGCCTTCCAGTATGCCTAACATGTGCGATAAAACACTATGGCTGGCACCCTACTGCACCTCAACTTCAACCCCTCCTGTGGCCCCTTGCCATAGCCAACGGGGCAAAAACATCACTATCTCGGCTAAGCTGCGAGTTTGGCCCCTCTCGGAAACAACTCGGTTGGGACTATCTCGATACTGTGTGGCTTGTATTGCACTGCCTCTAGTTGTACCACCGCCTTGCCTACTGTTTGCCCCACCTTTACCTGATACCTTGCTCTTGGGCTGGTATTCAGTTTCTCACAAGAAGGGATACCTTGATCCTGACAAAAACAAGGAGGGGCTCACCCACGGCCGTACACCCAAGATGATGAAGGTTGGGTGAGAGTAGTAGTTCAATTATTTCCTTGGTTAGTTTCTTATATGATGAGATGTTCAGGAAGGTTTTCTTGTTGTCTTCTGCCTCTGCTGGTTAGGTTGTCAGGTTTATCATGTGCCTTTCTTTTTTGGGGATATGCAGTTGGTTCCATACCAGAGGGACTTGGGATGACTTGTTTTCCCTTGGCTGAAGGGGGTGGGGTTTTTATTGCCATGGGATATTTCCCGAATGGAGCTGTTGTACCTTAGGAAGCACCTAGAATCATACCAATGGATTTAACAAAAAAAAAGAATTTGTACAAATAACTTGCGATAGTACAAGGCACAGGGTGAAATTTTCGCCCAGGACAGGGATTATTTCTCTAGTTAACCTAAACTAACTCATGTAGTATCTATCATGCCCAGGTGAAAAAACGTGAAAAAGGAAATAAAATCGCTGACTGAAGATCCCGAATGATATTCTGTGAAGCTCAACAGATAGCCCTGTTGCTTTTTGGGCGGCCTGTTAGAAGCATAACTTAAACTATGATACGAGAACATTCCACTTCCTTCGCCCTTGTTGTGGCGTATTCATAACCCTGGTTGGTGTTGATAGGGGCTGCCCCCGCAGACTGTTAACCCCCCTCCGAAAACAAAAACAGGGAGGGGCAGATGTCCAACTACCTACCAGTACCTGGAGAAAGGGTTTCACATACTTTAGCTTTTATGGCATCCTTCTTGCAGCCTACATCCTAGTGTGACCCCTCCCATCCGGAGGGTCATTACAGCTGGGTTGTGCTATTTTTCCTAACAATGTTTTTTATTATACCTTCTGACAAACTCATCTATCCCCCCGTTCTAAACTACTTTAGATGCTGAAAGTTACCATACTTGCGCGGTTCAGAAGTTTCCGGAAATGTGGAGGAGACTTGGCATGGGGCTCTGGAGGCGGCAACAGCTAAGTTAGCGCCAAGCCAAAGTTCACATTTCCGGAAACTTCTGCACCGCGCAAGTACTTGTGCTACTATTCTTGAGTCGGTTCATTGGTGACATCAGGAATTATGTTAGAGGTAAAGCGTGCATAATGGAGAAAAAAAGAATGAATTCGAAAATTTGGTCTTGCTGCTATCACTTTCCCATACAGGAGGACTACCCCCAATATCATAATGGTGGGTATTTCTCATGGAGTATACCTCGAATGCCAATAACTGGGTTCCGCACGAGCCACCACTACCGCCCCGACGCTGTCGTAGATTACTTACTGTGATAATCTTCATAAGACAGTTAGAAGAAGAAACCTTTTCTTCCCCCCCCCTTCTCCATGAGGCTAGTTAGTGGTATAGCAGGCCATCGAATCTCTTTCTTCTGTGTTCGGGTTCCACTAAGGGCGACTTAGGGTTCAGAAGTTGCTCTTGCATTGAGGGCTATATAGTGTGCTGCAGTAGAATTGGTCGGGAGCATCAGATTTTGTGGGTATGGAAGAAGGGGTATATTAAAATCTCTATACATGGGGGCTATTTCTTGGAGCCCAATATACCAGGAGCTCACACTCGGATGGGAGAAATCAGGACGATCTACCAGTGAGGCGAATTGCGGCCCAGGCTATCAGTGTGTCTATTGAAACGGGTAAGATACGTCGGATGTTGGGTCCAAGGGATGGGAGAGGGCGGACGTTAGTTGAAGCGGGGATACCGACATACTTACACATCCAGGAGGTGTCAGCTAGTTTATTCCTATCTGGGAGTGGCACTATAGTGTTTCTGTTCGAAGCCTTGAGCACGGGTTCTGTCTTTCTGATATGGATGACGTTGGAGTTTGTTTGGTTAGGTTTGTGTGCTTGCTTCCTCTGAGTTGCCTCTATCACGGCAACTTGGGTTACAAGATGACATGGGTCTTCGGGTCTTATGGTTGTAACTTGGAGTTATGATACTTTTAAAAATCTACTAGTAGGGTAAGGTAGTAATTGCTTGTCTCAGGAATTGAGCAATTTAGCTCTAACTTTCTCTGACCGGGTGCACTCGGCTGAGTCTTATATAGTATCATTCCAACGAAAAGCATTATGAGCGCGAAAACCATGCTAAAACCATGCTAAAACCTCTTACCCTCCTTTCTCTTTCTCACGATATTCTCCCCCTAATTACACTCCCCGGGTACCTCCATCTCACCAGGCTTCAGGGCCTTAACAGCAGAGCACCACTTCGCCAACCTCTCAGGAGTGACGTCCCCTGCACCAATACAAACCCCAACATACTCTTTGAATGCCCCAAAACCACACTCAGCCAACTTCGTCACCATCGAGGACTGGCACTTATTTCTCAGATACCACGGCGCCGCTGCATAAGTGTACTCCTCCGGCAAGACCAGCGCACGAATAGCTTTCTGATCCGCAACAGGGATGTTATCCATGTTGCTAAAAGTCACATTTAGGGCCGTACCGTTGCTTATTCTCAGGACTTCTGCTGTCAGGGCTGACTGTGAGAATGCGTAATCGTAGATGTGTGGAAACATTAGCATTGCTTTTGCTGTTGCTAGTTAGCCATGCTTCTGCCAAGAACACAGGGAGGGAGTTATCGTACTTCCTTGCCCAGGGCGGCCGGGGAAGTGGTTGATGTTGAAGGTGAAGTCTCCGCTCTCTAATGTCATTAGCCCTAATAGGGCAGCTTTCTGGCCGAGTGCTGTAAGGCCATAGTTTGCGAAGGCGGTATTGATTTCCTTGATTGCGTCTGCTACGGGGTGGCATTCTTCTGTTACTGTTGCGCAGATTTTGGGCGCTGCTGCGAGGAGTTGTTGTGTTGTTATGTTGGGGATGGTAGTGCTTGGGTTGAAGGCACTGGCTGCCGGGGCTGCGAGGGTGGATGAGAGGATCATCGCTAGAAGGAGGGAAAAGGTGATGCTTGGTAGCATTTTCTTGCTTTGTCTCTAGGGCGTGGGGTTCTTTGGAGGTGGTTGTGCTGTATGTAAGTGGTTATTGGAGGTGGGCCAGTGCGATATCTTGGGGAATGAGTGAGGGATAGAAGGGATGGTATGAAGGAACGGAGCTTCTTTAAAGAGAGAAGGAATGCAAGGTATCATACTACAGTCTACCTAACTCCCGCGCTCTAACTTTACCCTTGGCCGCTCGCAGTATAGGATTTTCCAGAATGAAAAATGAAAAAACGAAAAAAATGAAAAACCAAGGTCCAATTCGAGTTGAGCATCTCCGTCCACCAGTCTGCCACCCGTAAGATCTTAGAGAATAGGAGAGAAGGTAATATCCTGTTTGCGGAAGAGGCCCTACACACTTTGTAAGGACCCGCTAATAGCTGTAGTGGTCGCGGTAGAGCACAGTAATTAGTTTCCATTCCCCCAGAGTCTTGAAGCACAAGTTTCTATATTGGGAAAGTGATGTACCACCTGATGCTGTAAGAACATAAACGCAGCCAGTTAAACAGTGAGGTGGATCGTGAGGAGTTCATGTAAGCACCTGCTTATCGTGACTCATTCATTTTTTTCATTTTGTTGGCTTGCCTGTCGTCCGTTTATTGGCAACGGTATGATACCAGACGATACGACATGCCAGATCACTCGGACTGGAGCAGGAACTTTTTGAAATCCGAAATCAACCCTTATATCATCTCAATTGCAGTCACCAATCATAACAACAACAACAGTCAATATATACAAGTTTCCTAGTCCAGCGCAGCCCCCAGAATTCCAACATTCCAACATTTCAACATTCCATATCGGTACTCATTCCAGCACGCATTCCAGAGATTCCACCATTCCCTCATTCCGGTGCCAATAATCATTCCCAGTATACTGCGCATACCAATGCCCATATCAAACCAACCAACATCTCGAATAAAAACTTCAATGCGTTCCTAACAACACTTTTGGTCCCGGTAACTTGCACTCACACAGTATGATCCCGAACACCGCGTTTCAGAATCCATACTGTAATAGGACATATCCTAGAAGTGACTCTCCTAACCCCTACTGCTGTTCGCGGTCCACGACCGCAAGGCGCTGGAGTCTCATTCCAGATTCCTATCTACAGTACTCAGGCGCAAATTAAAGATTAAAGATTCGGAAGGAGTGACGACCAATACTTGCCCGCCACCAGCGAGACTTTTTCATAGCAGAAGTGGTGAAGTCAGCTTTGGTGATCTGAAATCAACCATCGTGAACCCCAATTTCACCAATTATCCCTCCCTTTAAAGCATTCTTTCTGAAACTCTGCCCATCTGAACGATTGTTGTTCATAAGAGTGGAAAATTTTGTTTTAATTGTAATTGTTGTGCTGGATTGAACAGCACCGGTAGTTCGTGACATATGGTGGTTGGTATCGTGAGGGCTGCGACAAGGAGGTCTTGTGGTTCGCCGGCCGCTATTAGTGGTAACTCTTTCTGAATCCTTAAGTTGATTCAGGGTAGACTATGCTTTTGTGAGGAATTGACGTTTAGCATGTCCCAAAGGTTAGTCTACACCAAGCCACCGGGTCCAATCCAACTCTCGCTTAGCTACCGTACTCGTGTTTCCAATTGTACGGTAGTCAGCTTGCAGCGCTAGTGGGCCTGCTAAAGTAATATCCATACACATTTGACATTCCTGATACTACGGTAACACAGGGTCGGTCGTGTCGTAACTCACTAGGATGATTAGCAGGAAAAGAGCTGTTCGTCAATCGTCTACAGTCACTAGAAATTGGCAATTAAAATGGAAGAACGGTCAAGGCCATGATGGCGAACAAGGGAAAGTAGGAAAAAGGGGGGAGAGGAACTAACGTATCATAGAAGTCCTAGAATCTTGGAAGTCTTGTGCTACACTATGAGCGATATTTCCCGATAAGGTTTTTGAAGGGTGTGAAAGACAGCACTGCTGAGCACGGGGTTGTTGGTTTCACACAAGGTTTTGGGATGGTAAGGTAGAAAGTGGCCCATTATCTATAGGCTTCGGGGTAACTTTAAGCATAAGTGCTTAGATACCGGGGCTAGTCTATAAAGACTCCCAATGAACTAGTCTTTAAGGTACAGTTGGCCTGCTTGTTGTGGAAGCGAAGAAATTCCGTGAAGGGATACTGTAAAGTTCACCCACCATTGCCATTTTTGATTTCCCAGAATCTCGTTGCTATGTCAGGGTCTGACTTTACTCCACTACGCATCATTGCCCAAGAAAACTAATTAAATAAACTTCACCCGAAGCCACCCCGAAGCCTCCGATCTATTCGGACGTAGGGAATGGTTGGGTTGGGTTGGGTTGTATTTTGTGCAAACGTTTCGTTTGCTATTGCTCGGGGATTGTAATCACCTGGAGCTAAACACCTACTGTACTCGAGTACAGTACGAGTACTGTGCATATTCTACGCATTTGTGCTGGCACTGGGGCGCCACTTGATAGAAATCGGATGCTGGGGGGGTTGTGGTGTCGTACTACCGGTAGGTTGATTTAAAATAACCTCTCCACGCACACCTTACTACTCGAATACTCGAGCACCAGTGGACTTGGGCTGGTGGTGGCGGTGGTTAGGGTGAGTTATTGGCAAGCACCGGCGCGGTGCCGGAGCCATGGGTTTTGAGGTGTGTGGTAGTATGGGGATGGGGCGCAGGAAGGTGATGGTGTGATGGGTGCATATAATTTGATTCTGCGGCTATGGCTGGGTTAGCACAAACAGGTTGAGGGGAGAGCAGTTGTTACTCTAGAGAAATCAACGCTTTCTCTTCGTGGATGTACTGTAGATTAGGAGGGGGGTCAACGAACACGGGGGCTCAGCGAACAATACACTAAAAGTGCCTTGGCTAACAGTGATTTTGCTTGGCATGTTCGTTGAACCCCCATGTTCGTTGACCCCCCTCCTAGTCTATATATTCAACCAGTGATCATCCACTACCCATGACACATACGAGCAGTCCGAAGCATATTCCCTGTCCGCACCCTCCTCCCTCTCCTTCTCCTCTTATCCCCGCCTAGGCCAAGAAGCCTCCACCATCCATACGGACATGCGTCCTTGAATCCCCTAAAGCTCGCACCTCGGTCAGAACGCCCAAACAGTTGAGGAGCGGGCGGAATGCCCCTGATCCTCTCCGCTGTGGGCAGGCCAATCGTGATCTTAATTTCAGCATCAGCACCGCCTACGTCGGGCCTTGGTTTGCTTGTTTTTACAACCAGTACGGATCCCAACATTTGCTTCCGGTATCAGTATATTATAACAGGGTGTGAAATAGGCTCCTCCCTGGCCTTCAATCGCGAGCGATCTAAGGTAGGGTGTTGGCGACTTTGCCAGCGTGTCCGCGGAGCAAGAGCGCGCAGCTGTCGTCACCCAGTCGTACTGTCCAAAGGGGGACGGGAACGCATATAAGGGGGTTGGAGGTCACAATAATGGGACCTCGTCCGCTCACCCCGATGAAACAAACCTCAAGTAGAGAGAAAATGATCGTCTTTTATTCCTAAGCATTGCGAAAAATACAGACCAAAGGAAAAGAAAGCCAAGGCCCTTCCCGTGGTCTCCAGTCACTACCGGGATTTCTGTTAAATAACCCATAAGCTTTAACCCAGAACGAAGGAAATTAGATGTGGAGAGCGTTCTCCATGATTCCCTTAACACGCAAACCTTCAACAACACACCTGTGAATGATCAAGACACCCCCGCTAACATTACGAGTGTGCCATTGAGCACTATAAATGTTTTGGAGGCTAGTGAAGCCATGATATCAATTCAAAGCCCCAGACGCTTCAGGCGACACGTCTCGTCAGTCATTGAAGCAAATTCCCAAGGGAAATGAGTCGAAAGAGAATGGAAGGAGGAAAAAGAAAGGAACAAAACAACGAAGAGAAAATCCTAGAAGCAACCGTTATTCCGGCTCCGGGCAAGAAGAAAGAGAGCACGAAACTGCTTACTACACGACAGGGTACAAATATGCAGCTTCAGTACAACATAACAGAATATTCATATCGGAATCCTAGTAGCTATGTCTGGAGCATCTGGCTACTGATCTAGGACCGAACACGATAAATAACTCCTTGCGGAGAACCCGCAGGCGCAGAAGAACGGAACGATACAGTTCGTGATATCCTCTGAACCTCCGGCTTCTCTTCTTCTGGCCCCTCAAACGCTTCCGGGATTGCAGGCTCAACCACAACTTGACGTACCGGAACTGCAGAGACTTGTCTGACAACCACATTCACATCTCGCACCACTGGCTCCTCTCCAGTGGGCCCCCTCCAATGCGGACATGTCTTCCCGTGCCCTTCATTCCCCTTCGCCCGAATAACCACATAACTCGCTCGGCATAGCCAACACCACTCACTCTTACACCTGCACGTCATATGATCGCACCCGTCCACCTTTTCAACCCGCGCACCACAGCCAGGACACACCTTCGTCAACCTCCCCAAAAGTTCCTCGTTCGCCCGGTCCTCATCCTTCACTTGTGCGCATGTTCGCGATGCATGCCAAGGAATACGACATGTGAAGCACGACTTTCCAGAGCACAGCGGACAGGTTACTATCGGCTGCTCGCTCTTGCCAGAATGCAGTTGGCCGCCGGGGCAGGAGGGTTTCAGACAGGGCCGATATTCCGGTATCGAGAGGAGATAAGTTCGTAGGAGGTAGTCAGAGTATGCGGATGTGAGGGTGGGGAACACCTTTTGGACGTATTCGAAGGTGATTTCACTGGGGCACTCAGGGCATTTTGGCCGCGGAGAGGAGGAGGTGGTTTTAGAAGAGAAGGCAGCCTCAATGCATATCTGAAGGCAGGGCTTGCAGAATCGGTGAGAGCAAGACCGTGAGATTGCAGGGCTGGCAGAGGAGGTCGGTTTGGATTCCATGCATATTATGCAAGCGAAGCGGGGAGGGGAGGCTTGAGAAGCCATTTCTGTCTACTGTGAACGCAATTGCCGGGGGAGGGAGAAGGGTGCCCTCGGATTCCTGGTGTTTGAAGACACATTTGTCGAGGTGGGTGAGCCTGGGTCTATTAATACGGGGCGGGGCTATCGGGTATCCCCACCTTCGTCGGTGGCGTGCGCCAAATGGAGCTTAGGCTGCCGATGGAAGGCCTAAGAGTTATGATCGAGTTCGAGTCGAGCAATACCTATTGGTTGGGGCCCAAGTTCCTTATCGTATCGTACTCATTTATCCTGCCAATTAGGAGCTCCAGTATCTGTTACTGTACCAACATTGCCGTTGGGAGTGAATCATCAAAAGCCTGAAACATCATTCCCCGCCAATCCCCGAGTGAAAACGGGTGCGCGAGCCATATTGTAGTCTCTCTCTATCGCATGTCACAGATAATCTGATGGATGAAAAGCACGAATATGTGACGATAATCTCCCTAAGCGCAGTAACTTATGAACCAGGCCCACAGCAAACACCATCACTATGATACCCAGCCTTCTCAGCCTTGTACCCCCAACAAGGACGAACCAAACTAGAGCTAACCACTCCCCATCTCCCTTTTAAGGGAATCAATTTGCTCCTTAATAATCATCTCAAATAATCCCTGCTTATCGCCGTCCTCATCTCTCCCATCTCTCCCATCTCCTCCACCTCCACCCCTCCCCATAGCCGCGATGATCAACAAAGTGCTTACGAATGCCTCCTTAAGGTAGGCAAATGAAAAGCCTGGCGTCCACTCGGCAATCCTCTGGACGAGCCCGTCGCCAAACTCAATCTTGTCATTTCCCTTAAGCTTCGCCTGCCAGTAATGGCAGTACATCTTCCTCTCTTCCACGCCGGGCATGGGGAAGAAATACTTCCTGTCGAACCTGCTCGGCCGGTTAACGATTCCCGGGTCGAGCCTTTCCAAGTCATTTGTTGTGCCGAGGACCAAGATGCCGTCGTTCTCTGCTATTCCGTCCAACTCGTTGAGGAAGAAGGAGCGGTTCATTGGGTTGATCAGGCTGTCCAGATCCTCGAGGATGAGCACGCAGGGTGCGAAGGCGCGGGCTTTGTCGAATACCAAGGCCATGCCGTACTCGTCGCCCATGAAGGATTTGAAGGATTTTACGTAGAGGGAGGGATAGGATATCGATTTCATCAACGCTTTGATGGAGATTGTTTTCCCATTTCCAGGGGGTCCGTGGAAGATTATGCCACGCTTCCAGGGGACGCCGAGATGTTTGTATATATCTCTACTATTGAAGAAGTTTTCTACATCGGATCGCAAGCGGTGTTTCATCGTTGTATCCAGAATTACGTCTTTCCAGTCTGCCTTTTGCACGCTCTTCCATAGCGCGTGGTCCTTGCCCCAGGAGCCATTGTTGAACACGAGAATTTCCTGATGCAGTTCCATGGTGTAGGCACATGCTTGTAGCACTACATCCTCGACGTCCGTCTTCTCCTTTTCAGAATGGAGGAAGTAGTGTGCCCGGATGACGTCATACCCCTCCGGCCAAGTGGCGAAGTAGTAAACATACCCCTTCCCATCCTTGCAGAGCATGAACTTTGCAAAGTCAATAGATTGCTCAATGCTTCCGGGCCCATTTGCGCGGCGGGGGGACGGTTGGAAGGCAAGCTTTGAAAGAATGGGGTCAGACTCGGAAATCAAGGGGGTTAGAGTGATCTTGCCGGTGCCAGAAGCGTAGCCAAATATGTCGCAGCTGTAGTCCCGGCAGACGGTGAGTTTTTGGTGCGGGTGTTGGGCTTCGATGGCAGCGCGGAGGACGAGGTCAGCAGAGACGGCTTGTGCTGAAAAGTGCCTTGCGTAGGAATAGGCGGGGGACTCGTGCTTGCCGCGGCGATGTTTGTCCGATTTGGAATCTTCGAAGAAATAATCGTGCATGTGAGAGTCGGCCAGTGATAGGGGACTGCCAGACCTAGCGGAGTACGAGGTAGATGGGGGGGAAGTGGATTTGGGGGGTGAGGAGGGCTCGACGGTAGTGGGAGCCAGCTGCTGCTCGCGGGAGAAGAAAAAGCGGTGCATTATGTCTCTTCGATGCAATCTATAATATCACCGAGGCGGTAAGCGTACTTACCAACGACAATGCAGCGGTGGAGTACCGGGGAGAGAGAAGAAAGGGTTTCTACTACACCACTTCAATCAAGAATATGAAGGAAGAAAACAAAGGTGATTGTGAGGTGGGGGGGGGAGAAGAGTGTGTGGGAAGAGAAGGGGGAATTGGCAGAAGTATTATATCATTGGGAAAGCTACCAAGTGCTTATGAGTACAGTGGGCAGTACAGTATGTAGCATAGTATCGAAGGATGACGACTATTGTGATATCGTAACATAAATAGCTGGCCGGTCCTTAGGTTGGCATAATCGAGATGATAACCCGAGAACCGGAGGCTGTGTTTGGGCAAAGATCCCGTTGGCCGGTCACACCACTATCGTCAGGGGTGTCCGTCCGTTGGTGACGAATGAACAGATGAAGCTCCAACCACTTTCTCAATATTAATAGATCATCGTATCCACCTTTTCACCCCAAGGATGTTTCCCCCACCAGTTATGCTCAGTTCGCCAATGTGAATTATTACTCTTTCAATGACATTGTTGGTTGGTGATAATTACGGTCTGCTATTGGGAGCCCCTCGCGCAGGTGAGCTTGAGATAGTGTGGGAAGTCTTGTTGCTTGGGTCAGCTTAATACTGTACGATGGGGGCTAACCTACGTTAACCTTCCCACGCTACAGCCGTAAGCTCGTACCGACTGGGGTTGGCTAAGTGTCACAGTCCAAATGTATCCCCACCATTGGTGTCCATCGAGTGATGTGAAGTGATGGGATGGGCCTACGGTACTATTAAGTGCCCGCGAATTTCTCAAACAACCAAAAATGAAGGCCCTCCCCTCCGTGCCTAGTGTCCAGATACCTTCTAGATCCATAGATACTGTTCGCACGTGCGTACTCGAATACAAAGCTTTTCCGAAAAGGAAAAAGCCCCTTCAATGGGATGGAAAATTCTAGGGAACAAAAAATACTAGCCCCATGCCCGGGCACGGGGAATTGCGGAGGAAATTCCCTATACCACCTTCCCTTGTTTGGTACTACTGTAGAACGTTAGGGATTAGCACACACCCCGTAGCGAGCGGGAGATCAGCCTCGGACTGCACATGCTTTAAATCAACCGCCCCGGTCTTTTCTAAATACTTTTTTCGCTGGATAATTGAGCTAACGAAGTTGCAATTCATCCCAATTAATAGTCAATGCGTCGGCGTCTACATGACCGGATTTCTACAGAAATTTTTTGAATAAACCCGAAACGATATCAACGTTTAGTGAGGGTGTGTGTGGCATGACCACGTCAGTGGCATCTTAGGTGATTGTAAGCTGTAAGGAATAGCCGAGTGACCTTTGGTGACCGCACCTCTTGAGGTCCAAGTCCATGAAATCGTACATCATAGCGCTCCACCAACGTGTCCAACGGTTCATAGAGGATCACACACCAGGACCAGAATTATTACTATCATTCTTATTCTTATTCTTATTCTTATTATTGAATTCATCTCAATACTGGTGAAGTCAAGAAGAGATAAGTCTTTTTTTCAGAATAGTTAACCTCTGTGCATACCTAAGTTATCTCCGGGCAATGACAAAGGAGCATATCGGCAATCCTTTTCAACAACGGTCTGCTAATGCAGAGGTATAACCACCCGAAATTTAGTAAATATGTTCTAAAGTTAAATGTCTGCAGGGGCGCCACCATTGCAATACCATTGGGATGCGGAGTCCAAACCGATCATCCATATTTACTAACTGGGTCTACTTTAGCCTTTATAAGTTAGAGTTCTGCGTGGGATGCAGCGTTCGGAGCTATTAGTCCATATACAACGCAGGGCGCGCCAGGGATCTATATCTACAATAGGGGAAGTCTGAGTAGAACCCAAAAGCACAGTCTCGGGCGATTGTGAGGCGTCAATACGGAATCACAAAGATCGCAATAACCAGGGTACAGAACTTTGGCAGAACTCAAATACCCCAGCTTTCCCCCCATTATCGTACAATATATAAGTCAACAACCTGTTCTCATTCATCCTCTTCTTTGACCCCCGGGTCAGGGCAATCCCACCAATGCATGAATCGCCACCGAGGCATATCATAGCATCAACACTATGATGACAGCCTAGCCTAGTTCCCTACGGTGCAGTGCGGTTCACACATCTTATCATACTGGTCCTAGATTCCCGGCATCGCGGCCATAGCTAGCAGTCATTCCAAACTAGAAAAGGACCAATTCAGATTCAGCTACTTTAGGTATTTCCCTACAAAATGCTCACCCCACCCCCCACCTCCTCACTTCCCTAAATTGAGCCCCCACACTAGCAGGCATAGGCTATCCCTCGATAAGATTTGGAAAAATCCACGACAGAAGGCGAGTAAGGAGCAATCTTTTTATTTCTTTTTATATTTTTAGGCTAGCAAATAGACAGAAAAAACCGACCACCACCACAGATAGTTTCCACCAACAAGTATCAAAAAGATAAAAATAAAAAAGAAATCCCACCCCAAATCAATCCCGGACGGGGTCTGGGTGGACCTTGAGAAAGCCATTGGCCCAAGCTATAAGCAACTTCAAAATCAGATTTGGTACTCCAAGAAGTTCAAGAATCACCCACCCTCTCAAAGACAAGATCTGATAGGCCCGGCACTGCAGAGGATACTCTCGAAGCAGATCCAGGGGTTGGTACTGACAAAACAGCCGAAAATCTGCCAAGATTATAGTCAGCACCACTAGAATATTTCGTCTTGGATGACTTGCACCTACGCTGAACCAGCAGCTTGCGGGGATTCTGTTCCCAAGGCAAGCGATGAACCTCTAATCCTACGTCAGCAAGCCCACCCTCCCAAAGTGTCTAGTTAAGCAGAAAGGGGCATACGGCTGCACGTAGCCCATATTTTCTAATAAAGTTCCAGATCATGCAAGCCTTGTTACAAGCCAGAGCTGATCCAGAGGCGTCCCCAGCTGCACTCGTAGCTGCACCCGCAGCATCCAATGCCGCGCCGTCAAGTCGCGCACCGTTAGCATCGAAGGCACTGATGGCGAATTGAGCTGGGTCGTCGATGACAACTATGGTGCCCTCAAGCTTTCCATCACCGTAGATCGAGAAGGTGAATTGTTTGCCGTCGGCGCTCTTCTTGGTACGCACACCCGTGAAGCTGGCTTCAATGGCTGTGTCTGCGTCCTGGGGGAAAGCCGCGGCGCTGACGAGCGTTGCAAAAAGGAGGACGAGGAGGGTCTTGAGGAATTGCATTTTTGAGATAGACGGGTGATGAAGGAGCTGGAGATTTCTTTGAAGATTGTTTGAGAAGATTTGGAGATTGGCTTTTTTTGTTTGATGAAACTGCTGATGATGGTGCTCTCTGTGGTAAGGAGAAGGACCTTAGGGATGTGGGATTGCCTGGTTTATATAGACTATTCTGACTTCTCTCGATCCAATTATAGAGCATGAGGGTTGGAGCATGCCTCCTTTGGAATACGAATCTCATCGGAGTCTCCGAAGGCTAGCTCATCCACAGCCTTCATGCCTCCTGCAAGGACAATCCCCCCCCTCGTGACATTCACAGACATTCGTGAAGCTGTCTTAGGTCTGTATAATCAAAATTGGAATTATATTCGTATCAGCTTTCCCCAAATGATCCGCCTCAGTAGGGCAAAGATATAACGAATATCAGCACTGCAGCTGCAGCATCTGGTAGTCCGCTATCCAAACAATCCCTAAGAAGGTTGATTCTTCCTAGTCTCATAACGCATAAGTTTCCCGCTTCCTAGTATCTCTGTGCACACCCGGGGTGTAGGAAATTACCATAAGTACCCGATATAGTTTGGTTCCGTAACCTACTGTAGAATGCTAGGTAAGCCAAAATGGGAAGCCACAAAGGATAAACGATACCAAAGGCTAACTACGATGATAATCTATCAAACAAATTAGAAAGCGTTTTACGGCTTTTCTGAAGTTCATCAGATATAAAACCTCTTACGGTCACATAGGAGCCACAGTGGAGTCTTGGCATTACCTCATCCAGCTATAATTAGTGAACTAACAAAACGGTTAACTAAATATTACTGGTATACAAACCGCCAATGAAGGCTGACAGCCGTTACGATACTTAAGACTTATTACCGGTTGCTACCGGCCAATCGTCCCCACCTCAGGCAGGGACCGCGGCCTTCAGCTCCGTGTCTTAGATAAGGCCCTCTCGTATACAACCAGCAGTGCCACCGTAAGTACCGGTACTCGAATACAAGAGAAATGTGCCATGTCGTTGAAATTCCTCTACTAGGACAGGATCAGAGAAATCTCCGCAAATTCAGCCCTCAGTTGAGGCAAAAAAAAAGATTAAAGAATACACAGGGTCTTACCTAAAAGGTAATTACAACGTCCTAGCACATTTATCCTGTGTTTGAGTACTTACTATACTGTACACCTATGCACGGTAGATATCAGGGGGAGCCTTATTTTGATAAATAGTGATATTAGGATAATTTATGCATTGCCAGCCAAAGCATAGAAACCAGACCATCCGTTCGGTGCTATATTTTTCTGCAAGCAGGTACCAGGCGAATTACGACAATAACTGCCATAGTGGGAATGCAATATCATTAAGCCCCACTCCCCACTACCATCACCACTCCCAATAGGAGAAACCATTCCAGAATTTCTAACCTCCTCCCTCCCATTGTACTCAACCCTACTTTAATCTAATTCTCCGAATGTGGTTCAAGCCTCAACCGCACCAACGGAAAATGGGAAGAAGAGAAAAAAAAGAAAACTCCCCAGGCAGCCGGGGGGGGTCAGTGAGCGGAACACAGCAAATCATGTTTGGGCCAAGATCTGCAAGACAACCCGAAAATCCGAATGCGGCCGCAGGAGTATGATTGATAACCAACGCTACTGCCCGGCTAGGTATATAGGAATCACGTTCTCACACGTTGCGCTTTTGTTGCGTTCGCGCTGCTGTTGTGCAGTACTAGTTTTCGGGCTTCTGCTCGAAGTGTGCATGGTTACGGGAGAATACGCCACTTTGTTGGGTGGCCTGGGTGGGCTATGCATCAGGAGAATGAATGTTCATAGTAGCAGTGAGATCGCGCAGGCCCAGAGATGTTAGAGAGAGGTCAGGAGAAGAATTGGTGGGTGGCACCCGTGAGGATTGCGAGGTTTAATGGTCTACTGTAGTACATCCACGTAATACGCTCGCACAACAAGAAGTTCTTCGAGGCGTTTAAGTTGTGGGGAAATGACAACGTTTATTCGTGATACCGGAGAACCCAGGTGACTGCCTAATAGCCAAGGTGAGGATCCTCACCGGATGAACTAACTCGAGTGATGATATGTGAGCACCCAGGCACAGTACGCTTGGCACTCGAATCAAGCGTAGCACAAGCACAGTACCGTACTGTACAAGTATCGTATCAATACTCGAGTACACACAAGACTACTAGAATAGCACAACCACTTCACTTGGCATCCACCCTCCAAGCCCCCAAACCACACATTCCTCCCCTCCGCTACCCCTGACGCAAAGCTACACATTCCCCGCGATTATCACCACCCTTTCGCGGCGTAAGACAGAACCAACCCACACCTCTATGACTGCATGTCGAGCATAGTACATGCTAATTAGGTTGCCTTTTACAGACAGTTACCGACAGAGTAGGTAGGCGCAGGAGTGAAACTCCACGTGTAAACCGGACATCCGGAGTGCGCGAGATTTTTTCTTTCTTAACTTAGTATATTTTGCAATAGGCTCGTATTTAGGTGTGAGATAGGGTATAGAAGAATATGATGTCGGCATTTTTGTTGGAGGTGCTTCTCCCCTTGGAGGGGAGGAGTGGTGGAGCGAGGTTCTTTCGAATCATTGCGGAATGTCGACCCAGGGTTGCTCTAGGTCGGAACTGTATGGTATTCGCAGTGAAGTCAGGCCTGAGCTCGGTATTTGCTATTCACTACTACTCTATATCCCACCATGCTCGAATCTATGTTGTGGAAAGAAGTTCTTACACTGCAGAAGGGACCCCAATACGAACACGGACAACTTACCAGGAAGGGTTTTCAGTAAGCAGGTAGGTAACCATACAACCAAGGTTTGGCAAAGTGGAGTGATTAGAGTTTGTACGTGAGATACAGTTCTCCGGGGAGAACTCGCACATAGCAGAAGGATCTTGAACTGCTAAGTTACCAGCGAAGAGGTTCTTAGCTTCGTGAGAGGTAGGACCATGGTAAGAAAATCGGCGCTCTCGTAAGTATCAAAAGAATATCGGGGAGTAGCTGTGTTACGTGATTGACAATGTAACATACCACAAACCGGAAAGGCACACCGCCCAACGAAGGCACGTGAGAATACCCTATCGCGGGAGTTCCTTGGTTCAAACTGTAGCACAAGATCTCTGGCCCGTATCAAAGGCACTATGTGGCAGGCACCAGGTCCACCCAAGAAAGATAGAGTATAAGACAGCGATCACCGCTCAGCCAACCTAGGATTTATACAAAACAATTCGAGACAGAGTTTGCCAAAACAGAACATGAAAAACTAGGATTTTATACAACTCACCACAGTGCCAGGACTTACCCCAAGTTCCTGATTAGCAAGTAGTACCTCAAAATTGCTGCCCCCTCGTATTTAGAAACACACATTTGGGAATCCTTACAGGGGTTCCTAAGCTTAACTAAGCCAAGGCAGAAGCGGTTTCCCCCAGTAAGCTAACCTACTTCCTAGGAGTGATCTGCAGTGACCAACCAGTGCTGGATTCGCCTCTTGTTAGATAGAGCGGATTTGCCACCCGTATTTTGAATCCTGACCTGCACTCTGGTAGGGCTTTTGTGCTTGATGTATTGAAAGATGGGGTCGATTCCTGCTGCTTCTAGTTGAGTGGTTTGGGGTGCGGTATAAACTGCCTGGGAGAGCGCATATGTATGTCTTATCCGTATTACGTACCTTTTAGCTAGCGCTACACTCACTTACTCACTCCATTCACCTACAACCAACTTACTAAATACGAGTGCATTGATTAACCCGTCATGTATCTGCCGGAAAGAATGCTTACATTCACACAGAAAACGGCCCCACCGAGTAAAAGAATAAATTCCGGACTGGTACTGTAGACTCACCTGAGGTCCTGGGATAGGTGATCCTCTATAGGACATGAAACCACTCAATTACGGGTCAAAAAAAAAAAAACCCTCGTACGAGATTTCGCAGTCAATTGGAATTATGTACAGAAATAGATTATGATCGAATGGGATGGAATGGAACGGGACCTCGGCAGGTGGGATGTTCAGTTTCCTTAGGAGGGTGTGATACGGGAAGAGTGCTCAAGTTTAATGCATTTTTAGGAGGGAAGGATAGAAATCTGATTCTTTTTTACGGGTGCTGAAATGGCTTCATGAGTATTCTTGGTAAATTTTGCCCCTCTCGGCACACGGTTCAGTTTGGTTGATGATAGTTTAGTGGGAATGAATCTACAGCTAAGAGGGTGAGTGGGGATGGCACCATTAGAATCGAAGAGATATGTGATTACCGGAGGGAGCTTGTTACTGAGGCTAGCACGGGCGAAATCCCTCTTTAGGTACGATAAATCAGGGGTCTCATGATCTAAGTAAAGGGAATATTACGGCTACGAAGACCAGAAGGTCAAGCCACTAGTTCCGGTACAAAACAGCAGAGAACGGGATAAAGTTTAAACAGTAGGACCTCCAGTAATTCGAAGTCAAAGGCAGTTTGTTTGTGAGCATATTCGTTTAAATACAGGTTAGGTGAGCTCGTATCCGGATACGCCATACCCCAGCCACTCGATTGAGAAACACACCCAAAGTCATGATCCTAGGGGTCCGATCCTGCATTTTTCACTTTCATATCGTAAAATCCGAAGTAGTGATCACTTAGGAACAATTTCTTATTCGGGCGAGACATCCATTAAACCAATCTTGCACCGAGAAGGAGTTGTGTAAGCACTAAAATAAACGCCGAGTGAGATATTGTGATAATAACAGAATTGCCTCCTCCTCCAGCCTTCCAACTACAAATGGGCGCCCTAGCTGTAACTAACTACGGATACCTGCGGTAAGAGTTACGAATCGCTGGCAATAGTTGCTCCTATCCTCCCCGAACTTACTAATCCCACCAACTGTCCCCCCAAAAATTGTCACTCCGAAACCACTGGCTCAACGACTGGCGCAAAGTGAGTTTTCGAACACCCCGTGATTGCTCTCTACCGCTTGTTAGTATGGTAATTACTCGCTCTCAGAAAAAAACTCACATTCTCCATAGTCCTAAAACAACAACTAGGCACGGTTGGACAAACTGCACTAAGCAACATGACAGAAACTGCTCCACGTTAACTCTCAGTCTCCCTGATTCCCATCCCTCACCACTCTCTCCAGAATCCGGATAATGAGAAACTCACCCTCGGGCTTGTCGAACAGAATCACATTACAGGTCATCTTCACTGCCGAGTGGACCACGGAAGGGTCATGCGCGCAGCAGTACACCTCCTGTCCCTGAAGCTTGCATTGGTCGGATGCGTCATGGACAGTCGGCGGGCCCTTTTGTGCGGCTGGTGTGTTGGTATCAATGATCGGGTGAGGAGCAGGCGCTCCTGGGATAACGGTTTCTGGATTCGGGTCGAGCCCTACAGGCGGTTGTTGTGGCTGAGACGGGAGGTTGGGATATGGGGGGAGTATGGGGTTTGCGGAGGCGAGGCCTAGGGTTAGGAGGAGTGCGAAGAACGAGCGATTTGGTTGCATGAGTGCGCGGCCTAGTTTGGTGGAGTGGTGAAGGGGTAGGATAATGAGTTGTAATGGGAGCAGTATATAATTGATTGAAAGAATGGACGAAGGAGTGTTTATCGAATCCCAGCCGAGTTGTATTAGATGTCTATTGGGGGGACGTTTGCATGCTGTAAACTTCAAGTTTACAGTAAAATCTTGATGTGTTTTTTATGATTTTCGCAAAAGAAATGCAAAGGTGCATTAGCTCTTACGACCACTATACATACTACCTTGGGGGTGCGGTACCGCAATATACGTTCGTGGTCACACCAGCCGGTGGATACCTTGAGGCTCGCTAAGACCCGATCCCGGTGAAGTGTTTTTCATGAACGAGGGTTCCGGGGATCGGTTTCTCAGAACCCGGTAAGAATCTAACGGGCTTGTATTACGTATCCTAAGTGCACTTGTTCAAACTATTGGTGGAGGTCAGGGCTATTAAAGAAGGGAGGTATCTCACACCTTTGGCTTTGCTATCGGCTGCTGTAGGAGAGCTATTTCTAATACCGGGTTGTCCCACATACATCTTATATCGGCCGGCGTCGCAGCACTCGGGATGATAGGTCAGTTTTAGACGTCAAATAAGGCAATAATCAAGGCCGTTTACAGTAGCACTGTGCTACATCTCTCTAAGTCAACCAGGACGGTCTCTCCCTGTCTACAAACTACTACACACTTGATCAAGAGACTTTTAACATCATACCTCCCCCCCACCACTATAGTTAAGCCCTCGAGACCAAACCTCTCTAAGCCCCGCCTCACAGAAGAAAAAGCCAGCATAGCCCACATACCTACAGTGGACAATATCATACCAATTCGACCCAACCCCATGTCAGAGCAACTATGATATGATACCAACCAAAACTTTCAACCTTCCGCCATGCCAACTCACCGGCATGACGGAATCAATAGAGACCCTCTAAGCGAGCACATCCGGATCGCCAAGTGTAATATCGGCCGCCGACGGTAGGTAGGAAACTGTAATGGCGACCGGCAGCCCTCCCGGTGAGGAGGTGAAGGACTGATTGACTGGATTCGGCGCAAGCACGGCAGGATATAAAAGTTTTAATAGCTGTTTCTTGCGCGCTCTAGATTCCTGGATAGTTGGCAGTGACAGTGCAGTCCAACTCCGAGACACCTAGAGTAGAGAGAAAGCTCTGCTGGGATGCTCTTCGCAGTGCGGTTTTCCAGGCTGGTTGACAAAAGGCACTCTATGATCTTCCAACATATCTTGGTGCGCCATGCATATAACTGGACTACCGTACTGACTGAGGCTGAGTATAACCTGAAAATATGAACATCCTTACTTGTGAATAAGGTTTGAATAAAGTTAGACCCAGCCTTCCGGGTGATATGATTCGTTGACTACTCTCTCTAATTGCAGGGAGATTTTATGATTGAATATTAGAGCAACCCAAGGGCCCTAACTTAACAATCTACTTCCGAAAGCCCAGAGCTCCGATCTATAAATATCCTATCTTTAAACCACCTCACAACCATAGTACGTTAAGGAAAGCCACAAGACGGCATAGGGTGTCTCGAACCAACAAATAAACCCTTACCGGTCAAGCAATTAGTAGCCTTATGAAACCCGATAAGATATTTATCTTTGGCCAGGAGGTATGACGGCATGATCTTTATGTTCTTTCTTCAAAGCAAACTTACGGGGTACGGGTATAGAAACCTGTACAGAGCAGGGGTGAGAAGACTAGTCACAGTATAAAAAAACCTCGAAGGTTATTACAAAGGAAAAGATAGTGGGCTAGCAGGTTCAGTCGGCCATGTCACCCAGGTTTTGAGAAAAGAAATGGGAATCTTGACCAGTGAACCAATACCAATTTTACCAGAAGCGTAATAGAAACATAGAAAAATCCAGAGGCGGAGCTGACAAAAGGGAAAAGCCCAACAGAAAATAACTGAAAAGAAAAACTAGTTGAAAGAGAGTGAAATAATTATAAAAAAAAATATCGAAGAAATTATAAAACTTCAAGGCCTATTCGGCGAGCAGAGTCAAATAAATCGCGATATTTTTTTAAAAAAGCAACACATTTCGATATACTCAAAGCAAGCCAGCACTAGAGGAAAGGTCAATACCATAGTCAGGCAGCAGATGCTCCTCTACTGATTCCGTGCAAAAGAAACAGCAGCAGGAGGGGGCTTATAGGTTGTGGAGTAATGAAAATTGTGATGTTGGGAAATACTTCACCTATTGTCCAACGACACTTCGCAACAGCACTATTTTCCTTACCCTTCAACCTGTGGGCCTTGTGTTCCAGGCGCATCCACTATCTGGCTATAACATTAACTATTTCTTGGAGCTAGCACGCGCCGGGCACACAGAAACATACTGCCCTCCCCCCCCCAAAAAAAAATGTGATCTACCCCCTGCGCGCCAGCCCAACAGGCGCTAAAACAACTTTCGCGAGCGTTCTCCTCCTCGATGCCCATCATAGACAACAAGCATATAACCTATCACTATCCCCTACGCCCTCCACCCTCCCCTCTTCTTGTGAATATCTCCCTAGTATCATAACTATTATCGAAGAGGGTAGACCAAGAAACTGACTTCTAGTTTGCAGTCTAATATGTCTGCCTTCTATCCATTTATTTCCCCCAGACAAACTATGGCCAACTTTACTACAATAATGTTCGAGCAACGTCTTCCGAACGAATGAATAACGCAAGACAGCAACCAACTAATTTACAAGTACTCTTACACACACCAATATCCATTCAAAAATCCTGCCATGTAGCCGCCACTTCATCACGGGTCCAAAAAAACCCTGAAGTGTTGGGATGTGTGTGTGATACGTGTGTGAGGTGAGATGTTCGTTAATGACTAGTCGTACAAGAGAGAAGACTACTTAAAGGAAATCCCATGCCAAGCCCACTCCCGCACAACCAATGATAGAC
>Ga0307509_10003494_pt1 | contig 23739 bp, 20 predicted proteins | sample 10_EM_MG_FD_202245 | JGI IMG/M metagenome (GOLD analysis project Ga0307509, IMG submission 202245) | Populus trichocarpa ectomycorrhiza microbial communities from riparian zone in the Pacific Northwest, United States - 10_EM | ecosystem: Host-associated > Plants > Roots > Unclassified | place... | reverse complement strand
CTCACCTATATTCCTCACGCGGAAATGGTGGCGAAGCTCGCGCAGGCGATCGCGTCGGGCGACGTTCCCGACCTGATGGGTATGGATCTCATCTACGCACCGCAGTTCGAAAAAGCGGGGCAACTCGTCGACATCACCGAACAGATCGGCTCGCTTCCCGAGTTGAAGACGGCAAGCCGCGGTCACATGATGGTCGCCACCCTCGACAAGCGACTCTATGGCGTTCCGCTCTACGCCGATGTGTCGGCGCTGTTCTACAACAAGGACCTGTTCGCCAGGGCGGGGCTCGATCCCGGCAAGCCGCCGAACAGCCTCCGTGAGTTGCGTGAGGATGCCGACAGGATCACGGCCCTCGGCGGCGACATCAAGGGCTACTATCTCCCCGGTTCGTGCGCCGGCTGCAACATCTTCACCGTCGGCCCGCTGATGTGGGCGTCAGGTGCGAAGATCGAGGCGAAGGGGGCGGGCGACGAACCCCTGGTCGGGGATGGCATCGCCAAGGTGCTGCAGTTCGAGCGCGACATCGTCAAGGTCGGCGACGTGCACGCCAGCGACCGGGCGGAGAACGGCGAGACGTTTCACCTCCAGTTCGGGTCGGGCAAGGTCGGAATGATGGGGACCGGCAACTTCAACATCAAGCTGGCGCGAGACCAGAACCCGACTATGAAGTTCGGCATCTCGCTTCTGCCCGGAATGGAGCCGGGCTCCTCCGCCTCGTTCATCGGAGGCGATCTCGTCGTCGTCCCCAGGGGATCGAAGCGCGTCGGCGATGCGATCGATTTCATGAAGTTCATCCTCTCGGATGAAGTCCAGGTCGAGGGCTACGCCAAGCTTCTCAACCTGACGACCCGAGCTGACATGGTCGACAACAAATACTTCAAGGCGGAACCGCTCGTGCAGGATGTGGCCAAGGCTCTCACGGTCGGCAGGACGCCATACACGTTCACGTTCTTCGAGCAGATCAACTCGCCGCAGGGGCCCTGGCTGCAGATGCTGCAGCGCGCCTACTACACCGCCGATCCGATCGATCAGATCATCGCGGACGCAAAGGCGCAGATGAAGGCGATTGCGGATCAGTGAAGGGGCTTCATCGGGGCGGGATGGGCGCGAACGAGCCGATCGCCACGGGGCGAGCGTCGTGGCCGTCGTGTGATGGGGCGCCTATCCGATCCGGCGAACAGATGAGACGTTGCCGATGTACAAGACAGCCAGCAGCAAACTGACCGGCATCCTCTACCTCGCGCCTGTCACGATATTCGTAACGGTATTCACGGCGTTTCCGCTGTCGCAGATGGTGTGGATGTCGTTTCATAATTGGTCGCTGATCGAGCCGCCAAGATGGGTCGGGCTGGCCAACTTCATCAGGCTCTACAATGATCGGCAATTCTGGATATCGCTGCAATTCACGCTGAAATACACTCTCTACATCACGCCGATCCTGATGATTGGCGGCTATCTGATTGCGCTCCTGGTCGCCAGGAATACGCCGCTGCGGCGATTGACGCGCACCATCGTATTTGTGCCTGTCGTCATCGGGCTCGCCGTCTCGAGCCTGCTCTGGTATTGGCTGTTCAGCTACGATTTTGGCCTGGTGAACCGACTGCTGGTCGATCTTGGGGTTGTCTCCAGGCCGATCATCTGGTTCGGCGAGGACGCCGACCGAGCGCTTTGGGCCGTCATCGCCTCGATCGTGTGGAAGGTTCTCGGCTTCGGCATGCTGCTGTTCGTGGCCGCGATCCAGGCGATTCCCGACGACTTCATCGAAGCCGCTGATGTCGACGGGGCGACCTATTGGCAGGGCGTTCGGATGATCACCCTGCCGCTCACCTACAAGACCATCCTTCTCGTCACGCTTGTCAGCACGATCGGATCACTGCTCGCCTTCGACCAGTTCTTTTTGATGACGGCGGGGCAACCCTTCAATCGCACCGCGTCCTCGGTGTTCTGGATCTACCTCAATTCGTTTCCCTATCTGAAGCTCGGCTACGGCGCGGCGCTGTCGCTGGTGCTGGCGGTCATCGTGCTCGCCTTGACGATCGTGCAGGCCTTTCTCACGCGGCGGGTCCGGGATTGAGGGCGCCATGGTGGCAACCGAGAAAGGGATCTGGCGTGAAACTGGCCGCGCACCGCTGGCGGGCGCCCGCTCCGGGGCCGGGAGCGACTGGCTTGCGCGCCGGGACTACGGCGTTCGCTATCTGCTGGGCGCCGTTTGCCTTGGGATTTGCGCGATCATGCTGGCGCCGCTTGTCGTGTCGATTTCCGCCTCGCTGAAGACGACGCAGGAAGCGGCGGCGATTCCGCCGACCTATTTCGCGCATCACCTCAGCCTCGACAGCTATCAGCGGCTTTGGAGCTATCAGGCGGGCCTGCCGACCTATCTCCTCAACAGCCTCGGCGCGGCGCTGATGACGATCGCGTTCTGCCTTATCCTGACGATTCCTGCCGGATATGCGCTGGCGCGCTTTCCGGTGCCCGGCAAGGAGTTCATTTTCGTCTTTCTGCTGCTTTCGCTGATCGTTCCCTACCAATCCCTGCTGACGCCCATTTTCTTCATGTTCGCCCGGTTGCATCTGACCAATACCCTTGTCGGTCTCGCCATTGTTCACACGACCATCCAGATTCCGTTCAGCGTCTACATCATGCGCAACAGCTTCGAAGCCGTTCCGCGCGAGATCGAAGAGGCGGCGGTGATCGACGGAGCATCGAGCCTGCAGATCCTGGTCCATATCTGCCTGCCGGCCATTCGGCCTGCGATCATCACGGTCTCGCTTTTCGCGTTCATTGCGTCCTGGAACGAGTTCCTCGGCGCCCTGGTCATCATGAACCGCGGCGCGACTTTCACGCTGCCGTTGGTTCTCGCGAATGCGCGACAGGAGACAAGCATCGGGGGCACGGATTGGGGCATGCTGCAGGCGGGAATCACGATCTCGATCATTCCTTGCGTGCTGTTCTATGTACTCCTGCAGAAATACTATGTTTCGGGCTTCACCAGCGGCGCGATCAAGTGATGCTGCGCAGCGCTCTTCCGGCGCACCAATGCGAAGCTCGCAAGCCCACCGTCCGGAGCGGGGATCCGGTCCCGTCGATGGACGGCGGCGTCCACCGGCGAGACCTCGCGTGCCTGGATCAGCTCGTCGCGCGCGATGAACGCCAGGACGGGCAGATCGGGCGTCACGTTTACCCCATGGCCCCGGCGCGGACCTTGGCGACGAACCGTGCAAGCGCCCGCCCCACCTCGTCGGGCGCCTCCTCCTGCAGGAAGTGGGCGCCCTTGACCAGCACGGTCTCCTGGTTCGGCCAGGTGCGGCAGAACTCCCGCTGGGCGCCGATCAGAAAGCCGGCCGGGTCGGCGTCGATGAAGAGCTTCGGGATCGGGCTCGTTGAGAGCCACCGCGCATAATCCTCGACAATCGCCACTACATCGGCGGGTTCGCCGGCGATGGGCAGATCTCGCGTCCAGGCAAGGATCGGCATGCGCGAGAGGCCGGGATTGCGATAATGGCGCCGGTAGACCTCGATGGCCTCCTCGGAGATGTGGCGCAAGGGCAGGAGGTATTCGATAAAAAGGTTCTGCCGCAGGATCAGATCTTCGCCTTGAGCGGTCCTCTGGCCCTGGAAGAACGCGCGCGTGGCCTCGGGCCATTCGTCCCAGGAGCGGAACGGGCGCACGATTCCCTCCATATAGGCGATCGCGCTCACGCGCTCGGGGTGGCGTCGCGCCCAATCGAAGCCCAGCGCCGAGCCGAAGTCATGGACGATGAGGATCACCTTCGTGTTCAGGCCCATCGCCTCGAACCAGGCGTCGAGATAGCGGCGATGGTCGACAAACCGGTAACTCCCGTCTGGCGCGGCGCCAGAGTTACCCATGCCAACGTAATCCGGCGCCAAACAGCGTCCGTAGGGCAGGAGATAGGGGATGATGTTGCGCCAGAGATAGGACGGCGTCGGATTGCCGTGCAGGAAGACGATCGGATCGCCTTCGCCCGCGTCCACATAGGCGATGTTCGAGTCCAGCACCGGCACGCGCTTCCGATACGAGACGTCCTCGGTCGAGATCGGGTTGTGGGTCATCGGAAATGCTCCTCTGTTCGGCATACAGCCATACGCTCAACGGCGTAGACACTAGCTAACTATGATAGATGGTGTCTTGTTGCATCAACCAGCAAAATAAATATACTGGTGTCGATGAAGCTGTCAGAGAAGTTCCAGGTTCCCGGCGATGTCGCGCTGCTGTACGACTTCGTGAATTCTGTGGATCTGCGGCGATATGTTGAGCAGGGCGTCGTGCACGATCCCGGCGATGCGCTCGCGACATCAGCGCAATTGCAAAATTGGCTCCAGGCCCGGGGCTTGCTCAAACGCGGGGGACGGGTCTCACCAGCCGAGCACCGCAAGGCCCTGGAGTTGCGCGACGCGCTCCGAACCTTCCTGGCCGTCGCGCCGGCGGAGCGCAGCTCAGCCGCAGCTTTGCTCGAGTCGTCGGCCGCCAGATTCCCTTTGCAAGTCACCGCATCACGCGATCGGGTGCTTGATCTGCGCCCGGTCGTGGGCGGCGCGACAAGCGGACTTGGCAGCGTCCTGGCCGAGCTCGTGCGGCTCTCGGACAGCGGCCGGCTGGAGCGCGTCAAGACCTGCGATTCCGAGGAATGTCGATGGGTCTTCTTCGACCGCTCCAAGCCTGGCAACCGTCGATGGTGCTCATCGGATCGATGCGGCAACCGTGAGAAGACGCGAGCCTACCGCAGCCGCCACAGGAGCGGCCCTGCATGACGAAAGGCCGATGCGCCGCATCGCCTCGCGCGCATGACGGGCCGAGCCGGGCGACTATGAGCGCTGGCGCACCACGGCGACCAGATAGCGGCAGGGTGCGTCCGTCTCGTTTTGAAAGACCACGTCGGCTGGAGGGCCGAACTCCAGGCGATCGCCGCATTGCAGCGTCGTGCGCCGATCGCCCTCGACGATGGTGACTGCGCCTTCCAGCACCCACAGCACCTGGCGGATGAGTGCGTAAGAGGAGGCCGGCGCGGCGACGGACGCGCCCGCCGGCAGATCCACCTCGACCAGTTCCAGCGGCAGAGTCGAACTCAAATAGACTTGGCGCCGCCGATAGTGACTGGTGGGATCGGTCCAGGTGGGCTGGTCGGCGGCGCGCGCCAGGCGCGGGCTGGCGGCGGCAGGCGCGGTCAAAAGCTCGGCGAGCGTGACCCCGAAGGCCGAGGCGATCCGCAGCAGAACCGTCGCGGTCGGGCTCGCCTCCTGGCGTTCGATCTTGCTCAGCATGGAGCGCGAGACGCCCGAGCGCTCGGCGACATCAGCCAGCGACCAGCCGCGTTGCGCCCGCTCCTGGGCTATTCGATGTGCGAGTGCGGCCTCGGCGTCCAATATACTATTGTCCATTATATTTGACAAATTGTCCTTGATAAGGGAATATCTTTAGATCATATTGGAGGGCAGGGCAATGGCGGGGGTGAGGGTCGCGACCGAGAATGACGCCGCAGCAGTGGCCGGCATTTACGCCCCCTACGTGCGCGACACTGCGATCTCCTTCGAGGAACTCCCGCCCTCGCCAAATGACATGAGCGGCCGTATCAAGAAGACGCTCGCAACCCATCCCTTTCTGGTGTTCGAGGACGGCGGCTCCGTTGTGGCCTACGCCTACGCGTCGCCTCACCGTGAGCGCCCGGCCTATCGCTGGTCCACCGATGTCGCCATCTACGCTGCGCCTGAGATGCACCGCCGGGGCGTCGGCCGGGCGCTCTACGCGTGCCTGCTGGATATCCTGGGGCGCCAAGGCTTCCACGCCGCTTTCGCCGGGATCACCCTTCCCAACGCGAACAGCGTAGGCCTCCACGAGGCGATGGGCTTCGAACATGTCGGAACCTATGCCGAGGTTGGCTTCAAGCTCGGCTCCTGGCGCGACGTCGGATGGTGGCACCGCCGCATCGCGATCGGCCCACCTCGCGGCGCGCCGATCGCCTTCCCGGAGCTGCGGGAGACCTGAGCCGGGTTACGCCGCTGAAGTCGTCCAGGGTTAAGACGTCAATTGACAGGCGAGCTTGATCGTTGCCGACGTTGATGCTTAACAGCAGGAACAGGAGCCTGTCCCAACAGGAAGGTGAGTGCCTTGGCAGACCCGCGCGCTTTCCACACGCCGCAATCCTCCTACGCCAAGGACGAACTGCTCAAGTCCAGCGAGGGTGGCTATTTCGGTCCGGGTAATGCGCAGCTACCTGCGCCGCCCATGTTGATGATGGACCGGATTACGGAGATCAGCCTGGACGGCGGCAAATTCGGCAAAGGCCATATCGTCGGCGAACTCGATATCAAACCGGACCTCTGGTTTTTTGATTGTCTTTTTGTCGGTGATCCGGTGATGCCGGGTTGTCTGGGTCTGGATGCGATGTGGCAGATCGTCGGTTATTGGCTTGGTTGGTCGGGCTCACCGGGCAAAGGTCGCGCCATCGGTGTTGGCGAAGTGAAGTTTCGCGGGCATATCACGCCTGAGGTCAAGCGCGTGCGCTATGAGGTTGACATGAGCAAAGTGCGGCGCGGCAAGCTGGTTTTGGGTATCGCGAACGGCCGTGTGTTTGCTGATGGCTCCTGCGTCTATGCCGCCAACGATCTGAGAGTCGGCCTGGTCACGTCCGCCGCCTGAGGTGACTTTAATGAATTGAGTAGGCAGAGCGGCATGATCGTCACCACGCGTCAGCGGCGGCATGGCGCCTCTGCAACAAGCCGCATTCAATCTTCGGGTTTCACCGTCTAGAAGACATTCCGGATTCTCGATACGCAAAGGACAGACCATGCCCGCCTACCGCTCCCGGACCACCACGCATGGCCGCAACATGGCAGGCGCCCGCGGGCTGTGGCGCGCCACCGGCATGAAGAACGAAGACTTCGGCAAGCCGATCATTGCGGTGGTGAACTCGTTCACCCAGTTCGTGCCCGGCCACGTGCATCTCAAGGACCTCGGCCAGCTCGTGGCGCGCGAAATCGAGAATGCCGGCGGCGTCGCCAAGGAGTTCAACACCATCGCGGTCGATGACGGCATCGCGATGGGGCATGACGGCATGCTCTACAGCCTGCCGTCGCGCGAAATCATCGCCGACAGCGTCGAATATATGGTCAACGCGCATTGCGCCGACGCCATGGTGTGTATCTCCAACTGCGACAAGATCACGCCGGGCATGCTGATGGCCGCGTTGCGGATCAACATACCGACCGTGTTCGTCTCGGGTGGTCCGATGGAGTCCGGCAAGGTCAGCATCAAGGGCAAGATGCGCTCGGTCGATCTGATCGACGCCATGGTCGCCGCCGCCGATGAGAAGGTCAGCGACGCCGATGTCGAGGTCATCGAGCGGTCGGCGTGCCCGACCTGCGGGTCGTGCTCCGGGATGTTTACGGCGAACTCCATGAACTGTCTGACCGAGGCGCTCGGGCTCGCGCTGCCCGGCAACGGCTCGGTGCTGGCGACGCATGCCGATCGCAAGGGATTGTTCGTCGAAGCCGGTCATCTCATCGTCGATCTCGCGCGCCGCTATTACGAGCAGAACGACGAGACCGCGCTGCCGCGGGCAATTGCAAGCTTCAAGGCGTTCGAAAACGCCATGACGCTCGATATCGCGATGGGCGGCTCGACCAATACCGTGCTGCACCTGCTGGCTGCCGCCTATGAAGGCGGGATTCCCTTCACCATGCAGGATATCGACCGGCTGTCGCGCCGGGTGCCGGTGCTCTGCAAGGTGGCGCCATCGGTGCCGGACGTGCATCTCGAAGACGTGCACCGCGCCGGCGGGGTCATGGCGATTCTCGGCGAGCTCGACCGTGCCGGTCTGCTCAATCGCGGGCTGCCGATGGTCCACAGCCCTTCGCTGGACGATGCACTCGATCGTTGGGACATCCGGCGCACCGGAAGCGAAAAAGTCCGCACCTTCTTCAAGGCCGCGCCGGGCAACGTGCCGACGCAGGTGGCGTTCAGCCAGGAGCGGCGGTTCGAAGAGCTCGATACCGACCGCGCCGTCGGCTGCATCCGCGATGTCGAACATGCCTTCTCCAGGGACGGCGGCCTCGCCGTGCTCACAGGAAATCTGGCGGTGGACGGCTGCATCGTGAAAACCGCGGGAGTCGACGAAAGCATCCTGACGTTCGAGGGGCCGGCGCAGATCTTCGAAAGCCAGGATGCCGCGGTCGAAGCCATCCTCGGCAACCGGATCAAGGCGGGGGACGTCGTGGTCGTTCGCTACGAAGGGCCGCGGGGAGGGCCGGGCATGCAGGAGATGCTGTACCCGACCAGCTATCTCAAGTCGAAAGGGCTCGGCAAGGTCTGCGCGCTGGTCACCGACGGGCGTTTCTCCGGCGGGTCATCGGGGCTGTCGATCGGCCACCTGTCGCCGGAAGCGGCGGAAGGCGGCCTGATCGGACTGGTGGAAGACGGCGACCGCATCAGGATCGACATTCCCGCGCGCTCGATCAGCCTGCGGGTCGACGACGCGATCCTGGCGCAGCGGCGCAACGCCATGCTGGCCCGCGGAGCGGAGGCATGGAAGCCCGCGAAGCGCACCCGCAAGGTGTCGATGGCGTTGAAGGCCTATGCCGCGCTGACCACCAGCGCCGCGCGCGGAGCCGTGCGCATCGTTCCGGAATAGACGCGGCGCATCAGCCCGCGGCCGCACCGAGGACGCAGCCACGAACCGCGCCACGCTGTCCCAGTCATACTGTGCGGCGCGGACGCGCGGATCGAGGAAGATGAAGCGCAGCACATTGCGCCGCTCCGGCGGCAGCTATCTGCCTGAGTAGGAGGTCGAGGGCCTCGACTTGGCACAGCGAAAGATGGTCTACGATAGGTTTGGTAGGGTACCGTGGTCGATCAACGTCGACCTGCCATCAATAGCTATAAGGATTTGATAAAGTATTGGGGAGGAAGGTTGGAGTTTAAAACACCTCCGGCCGGATATCTTCGGCCTGGATAAACATCGGTTGGTTGATCGGCGGGCGACGGGTGAACCCCTCTTGAGCGATCAATGACGAGCCGGCACAAGGACCGAGACCTGCCGTCCGCGGCAACACGTTCGAGCGATCGTCTTTGGCCCGAAATGGACGCTGCTCCTCTACGGTCAACGCAGCGCCTCGCGCCATTTCTCATTGGACGCATTCGACCAGGAGCGTCCAAAGCCTCTTGACCGCAGTCTCCTTGACGCGGACGGACTCGCGCAACACGACATGGAATTCCGGCAAAGTGGGCAGCCTTCGGCTCGCTACGACAGCTAGCCCCCGCGGCGCCGTGCGCTTCAGGAAGGGGGCGATCGCCAGATCCGCCTGCAATGTCGCTTGCACGGCCTCCAAGCCGCCGACCTGGCATATCGGCCTCCAGTCAAGGCCTGCGCGAGCCAGGGTCTCGAGCGCCGCAGATCGAAACGCGCACCGCTCGTCGCCAAGCGCGATCGTCAAGGGTTTCGCGCGATAGGCCAGCCCTTCGGGCGCGCCGACCCAGACAAGGCGTTCGCGCAACAGCACCCGGCCACGTCCGTCATCCGCGCGATCGGTCGTTAGGGCAAGGTCGATCTCGCCGTTCTGCAGCCGCTCCATGAGGCCGCGGCTCGTGTCGCTGATCAGATGAACGCGAACGCCGGGGCAGGCCTCTCGGAAACGTCGCATCGGCGCCGGCAATAGCGACGCGACGATGTCATAGGCTGCGCCAAGCCGTACTTCGCCCGCGAAATCGGCGCCCCTCATGCTCGCGAAAATCTCGTCATTGAGGAGCAGGGCTCTGTTGGCTTTCGCGAGTAACTTTTCCCCGCTTGAGGTCAAGCTCAGCTTCGCGGCGGAGCGATCGACGAGCTTGCAGCCGAACAAGGCCTCAAGCCTTTGCAGTTGCTGGCTGACGGCGCCTTGCGTGCGGCCGACGACGCTGGCAGCTAGTTTGCGCGCGCCGATGCTTTCGGGGTTTGCAGGTGGAGGCGCTCTTGCTTTGCAGCAGGTCGGTCGTCCAGATCTCTTATCTCATGCGCTTGGGTCGATCGTGGGCTGCACTTCATACCGGTCGCCTAGTTTGGCACCGGCGCAAAGGAAGGATGCTGCATGAAGGTCGTTGGAACGATCGAAAGCTTATGGCGCTTTCCGGTGAAGAGCATGGCGGGTGAGAGGCTGACGGAAGCGTACATGGGCTTCACGGGCTTTTATGGGGATCGTCGCTATGCCTTCAAGAATTCAGCCGCTCGTAAAGGGTTCCCGTATCTGAACGCGGCTGGGCAGCCGCAAATGCTGCGCTACCGCCCGAAGTTCCGTTTTCCGACAAGGGCGGCCAAGCCGCCAAATTTGCTCGAAGCGATGAGCATCGCGCCAGGCGCTAACCCGACGGACGCTGAACCGGGGGACATGTCTTTGGACGTGGAGACGCCTTCGGGCGCCATCGTCGCCATTGACGACCCCGCATTGACTGGAATGCTCCGAGAGGGGCTGCGCGGTGAGAATCATATCACGCTCGTGCACTCGGACAGGGCGCTGACTGACTGCCGCCCCGTGTCACTGATCAGCCTGCAAACTGTGAGGCAGATTGGAGACGAGTTGGGCTGTCCGGTCGATAAACGGCGCTTCAGGGCGAACATCTATCTCGACCTCGCGTCAGATCACGGCTTTGCAGAGGATGAATTGGTTGGTCGCAAACTGCGCCTCGGATCAAGGGCGGAGGTCGCCATCTTGGAACGCGATCCGCGTTGTAAGGTCATGTCACTCGATCCGGACACTGGCGAACACAATCCGGAAGTCTTGCGCAAAGTGGCCCAAGCACACGGGGCCTGTGCGGGGGTATATTGCGCGGTTCTGGTCGAGGGAGTTTTATTCGAAGGCGATACGGTTAAGGCAATTGATTGAGGGCATTCCGGCGCCACAGGTGCTCTGGTCCGCGCGCTCTCGGGCCACGAAACCCTTCACAAGAGCGGACCTCGCGGCTGCGGAGCAATTTGAGCACGCATCGCGGCCATCTGTGATAGTCTTGACAACAGAAGCCGCGTAGACTGCCGACCGCTTATCGGGAGGCGCCCCGTGTCCATCAAGCGCGTGGAGCGACGGCTCATGGCCGTCCTGGCGGCCGATGTCGCTGGCTACAGTCGGCTGATGGCCGCCGACGAGGAAGGCACGCTCGCTGATTTGAAATCGCATCGGCGCGCCCTTATCGATCCCAAGATCAGACAGCATCGCGGACGAATCGTGAAGACCACCGGCGACGGCATGCTGCTGGAGTTCGCGAGCGCCGTCGACGCGGTGCGTTGCGCCGTCGAGGTCCAGCGCGGGATGATCGCGCGCAACGAGGCTGTGGCGCAAGAGAAGCGTATCGAGTTCCGCATCGGCATAAATGTCGGCGACATCATCATCGACGACAGCGATATCTTTGGCGATGGCGTCAACGTGGCGGCGCGCCTGGAAGGAGTTGCCGAGCCCGGCGGCATCTTCATGTCCCGCCAGGTGTTCGATCAGGTCGACGGAAAACTCGCGCTCAGAGTTCGGAAGCTGGGTCCCCGGAATCTGAAAAACATCGCCAAGCCGGTCGAGGTCTTTGCGATCGATCGAATGGGAAGCTCGGACGAGGCGCCTGAACGCGACCGGGCGGAGCAGATCCAGACGATCAAATATTGCCGGGCGCCCGACGGGGTTCGCCTCGCCTATGCGATCACCGGCAGCGGGCCGATGCTGGTGAAGTCGGCGAACTGGATGAATCACCTTGAATACGATTGGGAAAGCCCGATCTGGCGACATGTCTTTCGCGGGCTGTCGCGTAACCACACGCTGATCCGTTATGACGCGAGAGGCAACGGCCTGTCCGACTGGGACGTCGATGAGCTCTCGCTTGACGCCTGGGTGAGCGACCTTGAAACGGTTGTCGAGGCGGCTGGCGTCGAGCGTTTCCCGCTTCTCGGAATGTCCCAAGGCTGCGCCATTTCGGTTGCCTATGCCGTGCGGCATCCGGAACGCGTGTCGCGTCTTGTCCTCTATGGCGGGTTCGCGCTCGGCGGCAAGAAGCGCACCCCGGACGAAAAAGAAAGGCGCAATGCGATGATGGCTTTAATGCGCCTCGGATGGGGCGCGGACAATCCGAGCTTCCGGCAAATGTTTACGGGGCTGTTCGTTCCAGGGGGAACGCACGAGCAGGCGGATATTTTCAACGAGCTGCAACGCAGAACCACCTCTCCCGAGTGCGCTGCCCGATATTTCGATGTCGTGGGCGATTTCGATATCACCCATCTTCTCGCCGAAGTGAAGGCCCCGACACTTGTCATGCATGTGCGGGGCGACCTCATGGTTCCAATCGAAGCCGGCCGCCAACTGGCCGCGGGCATTCCCGGCGCCCGCTTCATCGCCTTCGAGGGCCAGAACCATTTGTTCCTGGAGCATGAACCGGCTTCCGATCGATTCTTCGAAGAAATCGGACTTTTCCTGGACAGTTGAGAAACGGCTATCCCGACCCCTCTCACGTTCTCGAACTTGGTGAACGAACGGGAATACCCAACCTACAATTTCGTTTGGCCCCTTCGGCCGCGCATTTCGGCTGGTTCGCCATGTTCACGCGCTTCGACGTCCCGACCTCGAGCGAGCGGACGAGGTCACTGCTTGGCTGGAAGCCGGGACAGCCCGGGCTCATCGCCGACATCGATCACCCGGCCTATTTCGCTCGGTAGCAATGGGGTCGGCACGACATGGCGGTCACTGTCGTTATTTCAGCAGGAGACGGAAATGGCCGATGCCGCGATGTCGCTCGAAACGCGTCATCGTAATCGAGGGTCATCGGGCATCGGCTTCGTGGTCGAGCAAGGCGTGTCGCAGGCGATTTGCCCACCGAATGCAGGCGATAGCTCTCGCGCGCTCCGCGAAGTTTCGCAGTTCCGCCGTTTCTCGGAAGCGCAAGATGATGGGAGGGAGGAGGAGTACCGTGGAGAATACAGCATAGAAGAGCGTATCAGAGGCGATGTTCTGCCTGCGATAGTAATGTTCTCACGCTCCGTGAGTTACGTCGGGGCCGCAGCTTGGACCGTATCGAATGCGCTTGGGATCGGAGGAGGTACTTCGCCTTCGGGGAAGATGAAGCTGCTGCCCGGCTCGAACGCGACGATCGCCTTGACGTTTTCGCTCTTGATGGCCGTCAGCCAGCCGGGCCCGCCGGCCTGCGAATGCGTGAAGAGGACGCCGGGGCCGATCTTCTTGAAGAGTGCCGCGACGCCATCGGAGACGACGCTCATGTCGAATGGCCCGGTGTTGGGCGTCATGGACCGGAAGTATTGGTTGAGGGTCTCCGGGTCGCGGGAGAACTGCACGCCGTCGAAGTAGTTTGGCCAGATGCCGACACGGAACTGGTTGAACCAGAGCTGCTCATCCGGCGTCGGTTTGATGGTCGTCTCGACCATGCTGCGGCCGGCGTCGCCACGACGCGGCTGATCGATCAGATAGGTGGAGAAATGGCGGCGCAGGAAAATGTTCTGGAAGCCCTCGCGACCATCCGGCGTCGTTTCCCACGTCTTCGAGAACTGACCGGCGCCGTGCCACATGACGATCGGATGCCGCCGCGGATTCACGGGGATCTGGTAGAAGGCAAAGACGTTATCGCCGTGGTACGTCTGCCCAACGGGCTCCAGCGGTTTCCGAGGGTCGAAGGTGCCGGGCGCCGCCACCACCGTTCCGCCGACGGCAAAGCTGCCTTGCGCTTGGATCACCAGCGGTTCCGGCTTGCTCGCCTGCTGAGCCATCGCGCCTGCCGGCGCAAGAATGCCGGTCGAGATCAGAAGGAGTGGGACGAACGATCTCCAGGGCTTCAATCTCACGGAATTCTCCCGTCAATGCTTGTGGAGTTGCCCTCGTTGGACCGGATAGGCGATATGTTGGAGATCGATGCGTCGACCGAGATCATCGTCGCCATGACGATTGCTCAGCGCCCGGTCATCGCCAGCGCGCCTTCGGGCAGCCGCGCGCCCTGCAGTGGGATCTTTGAAACGGCCGCGTCGATCTCCGTTATGTCGTCGGAGGTGAGTTCGACTGCCACCGCACCAAGGTTTTCGTCGAGCCGATGCAGTTTCGTGGTGCCGGGGATCGGCACGATCCACGGCTTCTGGGCGAGCAGCCAGGCGAGCGCGATTTGGGCAGGCGTCGCGCCCTTGCGCTCCGCGACGACCTTGATCATGTCGACCAAAGCGAAGTTCGCCTTGCGAGCCTCGGGCGAGAAGCGGGGCACGTTGTTGCGGAAGTCGGTGGGATCAAACTTCGTGTTTTCATCGATCTTGCCGGTGAGGAAACCGGCCCCTAGCGGACTGAACGGTACGAAGCCGATACCGAGCTCCTGTAGAACGGGTAGAAGCTCGGCTTCCGGTCCTCGCCAGAACAGCGAATACTCGCTCTGGACCGCCGTCACGGGTTGGACCGCATGCGCGCGGCGGATCGTCTGGATACCTGCTTCCGACAGACCGAAGTGCTTGACCTTGCCTTCGGCTATGAGCTCCTTGACGGCGCCCGCCACGTCTCCGATCGGGACCTCCGGATCGACGCGGTGCTGATAGAAGAGGTCGATGCGATCGGTTCGCAGGCGCTTGAGGCAGGCATCCGCCACGGCCTTGATGTGCTCGGGCCGGCTAATGGTTCCTCCGCGGCGCTCGCCGGTCTTGAGGTCGATGTCGAAGCCGAACTTGGTGGCGATGACCACCTTGTCACGGATCGGTTCGAGGGCCTCGCCGACAAGGTCCTCGTTGACGAAGGGGCCGTAGGATTCGGCGGTGTCGAACAGTGTCACGCCTCGGTCGAAGGCCGCGCGGATCACCTTGATCATCTCCTGCCTGTTGGCCGGCGGGCCATAGAGGGCGCTCATGCTCATGCAGCCGAGGCCAAGGGCGGAAACCTCCAGATTTCCAATCGTTCTCGTTTTCATTGTCATTCTCCTTGATCGCTGAAGTCGGCTTCAACCCATCGTCGATGGGCGCTCAGCGCCGGTACTGCTCCTCGCTGACCTTCTCCATCCAGGCGACCGTCTTGCCGTCGAGCCTTTCCACGATAGCAATATGAGTCATCGCGGTTGTCGGCGTCGCGCCATGCCAGTGTTTGACGCCGGGCGGACACCAGATCACATCGCCGGGTCGGATCTCCTCGACCAGCCCGCCCCAGCACTGCGTCCATCCGACGCCGGAGGTGACGATCAAAGTCTGGCCCAGGTGGTGCTTATGCCATGTGGTGTGGGCGCCGGGCTCGAACGTGACGCTCGCGCAGGAGACACGCGCTGGATCGGGCGCCTCGAACAAGGGATCAATTCGTGCTGCTCCAGTGAAGTGTTCCGCCGGCCCGTTGGCGGATGGCTGCGATCCGCCTCGCCGGATCTCCATCGTCCCGTTCCTCAGCCTTGTCGGCTCAGTCAGCTTCCTGTCGGCGAACGCAGCTTCAGGTCCGACTGCTGCCAACGCCGACAAGCCGCCAGCGGCGGCCAGCATGTTTCTGCGTGTGATCATGCCGCACACCGTTGCCTATCCGGATCATCCCGCGACTGCCGTCGATCGGAAAGCTAAGGGCAGGGACCTCGTGTGATTAGATGGTAGAATTCGCATGCACTTGTGAACTGGGTTCAACAATGTCGTGGGAATACGTCAATGACCTCGTTGCCTTCCTCGCCGTCGCGAAAGAGCGGAGTTTCACCAGGGCCGCCGCGAGGCTCGCGTGCAGGTGTCCGCGCCAACGTCGGGGAGATGCTGGATGGGATTACGCTCTTCAGATCCGCGGACAAACCTGCCTCCATCTGCGGGTGCATTGGGCACCCGGCATTCGCCCTCTCGATTTCAGGGCGGATGATCTTTGAAAAGCTCGGGCGCGCTGCGCCGCGAGATCGCGGCGACATATCCCCTTGCTCCTTGAATTCCTCAGCCGACATACACAGGCACTGGCATGATCGAGCGGGCGACCCATGCGTCCATGGTCCGTTCGACCAGCGCTGCCTGGCCTCTGAGGCCGACATTTCGGAGGCGTCAGCACTGGGGAAAAGGCCGCGAGGGGCGGTAGGAACCTCTTGTGAGACACCGTCGCCGAACCGAATATACCGCCATGAAATCCCAGCAAAGCGCGAATTCTGCACGCAAGCCGAGCAAGGAACCCAAGCTCTCGCGCACCCATGCGCCCGTCGATCTGTCGCCGGTGGATTGGCAACGCGGCCTGCGCCGCCAGTTTGGCCGCGAGCAGGCCTTCGGTCTGGAAAATCTCGGCAGCGAACCGTTTTTCTCGGAGTTCAGGGTCAGCAATCCCATCTCCAAGTCCAGCTATCGCGTGGTGATCCGAGGCTTGGGGCCGGGTGGAAATTTCTGTTCCTGCCCGGATTATTCCACCAGCGAGTTGGGCACCTGCAAGCACATCGAATTCACGATTGCCCGGCTGGAGAAGAAACGCGGGGCAAGGGCCGCGTTTGCACACGGCTACCAGCCGGCATTTTCCGAACTGTTTCTGCGCAACGACGGCAAACGCAGTGTGCATTTTCATGCCGGAACCGATTGTCCGCCGGCGCTGAGGGAGGCCGCCGCCGGTTTGTTCGACGCTGAGCACAACGGGATTCTGCCCGACCAGCGTCTTGGCGAGCTCGATCATTTCATGTCCCTGGTCGCGAAGTCTGGTCATGAGTTGCGCGCCTATGACGACGCGCTGGATTTCATCGCCGGACGGCGTGATGCGGAGCGGCGAGCGGCAACGCTCGCGCAGCTGTTCCCGAAAGGGTCTGATGACCCCACGCTGCTGTCGCTGCTCAAGGCTCCGCTCTATCCCTATCAGGCGGAGGGCGCTCTGTTCGCGGTGCGAGCCGGCCGCGTGCTGATCGGCGACGATATGGGGCTGGGCAAGACCATCCAGGCGATCGCCGCGACGGAAATTCTGGCGCAGCATTTTGGCGTGTCAAAAGTGCTGGTGGTCTGCCCGACCTCGCTGAAATACCAGTGGCAAAGCGAGATCATGCGGTTCTCGGGCCGGCACGGCGAAAATGTCGCGCGCGTCATCAACGGCGGTCGGGCGCAAAGGCAGAACGACTACATTCTGGATGATTTCTGCAAGATCACCAACTACGAGAAACTCAAGCCGGATCTCGACCTGATCGCCGCCTGGGCGCCCGACCTGGTGATCGTCGACGAAGCGCAGCGGGTGAAGAACTGGAACACCATCGCAGCGCGTGCCTTGAAGCGCATCGATAGCCCCTACGCGATCGTGCTGACCGGGACGCCCCTGGAGAACAAGCTGGAGGAGTTGATCTCCATCGTCCAGTTCGTCGATCAGCACCGTCTCGGGCCAACCTGGAAGCTGCTGCACGAGCATCAGGTCAAGGACGAAGGCGGGCGCGTCACCGGCTATACCGGGCTGGAGAAGATCGGCCAGACGCTGGCACCCATCATGATCCGGCGGCGCAAATCCGAAGTGCTACGACAGTTGCCCGCCCGGACCGACCAGAACCTGCTGGTGCCGATGACCGAGATGCAAATGCTCTATCATGACGAAAACGCCGACATCGTCGCGAGAATCGTCAAGCGCTGGCGCAAGACGGGGTTCCTGTGGAACAGGATCAGCGGCGGATGACCTGCGCCCTGCAGAACATGCGCATGTCCTGCAACAGCACCTATCTCCTGGACCAGGACACCGATCATGGGGTCAAGGCTGACGAATTGGCGGCGCTGTTCGAGGACCTGTTCGCCGATCCCGACGCCAAGGCGGTGGTGTTTTCGCAGTGGACGCGGACCCACGACATCCTCATCCGCCGGCTCGAAGCGCGCAATCTGGGTTACGTCGGCTTTCGCGGCGGCGTGCCGTCGGACAAGCGGCCGGCGCTGGTCGAGCGGTTTCGTGACGACCCCAGCTGCCGGGTGTTCCTGTCGACCGATGCCGGCAGCACCGGCCTCAATCTGCAGCATGCCTCGACCCTGGTGAACATGGACTTGCCGTGGAACCCGGCGATCCTCGAACAGCGCATCGCGCGTATTCATCGCATGGGGCAGACCCGACCGGTGCGGGTGATCAATTTCGTGGCCAAGGGCACCATCGAGGAGGGCATGTTATCGGTGCTCGCGTTCAAGCGGTCCTTGTCGGCAGGCATTCTCGACGGCGGCAGCAGCGAGATCTCACTTGGCGGCTCGCGGCTCAATCGTTTCATGAAGGACGTGGAGAACGTTACGGGGCGGATGGGTGAGGGCGAGGCCGTGACGCCGGCTGAGGAGGTGGGGACGAGCGTCGCCGCCGCTGATGTCCGGTCCGGGGAGGGCATTAATGCGGATGAGAACGATGACACAGGCGAGACCGCGATTGTGCAGGCCGATGGCGCTGGAGCGTCACCACCCGATGCTGGTGCAGATCCGTGGCAGGCTCTGGTGCAGGTCGGCGCGCAGTTCGTGGCTGCGTTAGCGGCTGCCAATGACCCCGCCGCCAAGCCGCATCCATGGATCGAGCGCGATCCTGCCACCGGCGCGCAGAACCTCAAAATGCCGCTGCCATCGCCCGAGACCGCTCGGCATCTTGCGAATACGCTTTCCCTGTTGGCCGAAAGCCTGCGAGGCGCAGTTGCGGTGGACGTCAGGGGCGGCTCAACCAGCCCGTCGCGGCCGACGCCTCGTCAGCAGTAGCAGGGGGAGTCCATATCGCGGGCAGCCTGCCGGACACCTATTGGCACAGTAAATGCATCGCGCTCCATAACGGAGGCGATTTGGATATGCCATTGATAAGCCTCGATATTCGTATGCTGCGCTCGTTCGTGTCGGTGGTTCAGACCGGCAGTATCACCGTAACCGCGCGCCAGCTTGGGCGGACTCAGCCAGCGATCACCCTGCAACTACAGCGTTTGGAGGAGCTGGTCGACAAGACCCTGTTGCATCACGAGGGCCGCCGCCAACTTCTGACCGACGATGGTGACCTTGTCCTGTCCTACGCGAAATCAATTCTTCGCCTTCATGACGAGATGCTGCAGCGCCTGGCCTCGCCGGATGTGGAAGGCACCGTCGTGCTGGGGACTCCGGACCTCTACGCGGCCTTTGTTCTGCCCGCGATTCTGAGTCGGTTTCGCAGGGCTTTCCCGAAGGTGCAGGTCGAGCTGCGATGCGAGTTGTCGACACCGCTGGTTGGGCTTGTCCGTCGAGGTGAGATCGACCTGGCGCTGGTCACGAAAATGGAGGGATTCTCCGGCGGCAAGGTCGTTGGCCAGGAACAGTTGATCTGGATGGTCGGCACCGATTCCGAAGCGCATCACGCCGATCCGGTGCCGTTGGCCGTTCTGCCACCAGGCAACATTTATCGGGAACACGCGATCGATAAGCTGGAGCGAATAGGCCGCAACTGGAAAATCACCTGTGTCAGCGCCAGCTCCGTCGGGCTGCAGGCGGCGGCAGTCGCGGGCATGGCCGTGACCGTGCTGGGTCGCAGCGCGCTGACACCCGGCCTGCGGGAAATCACCGTGAACGAAGGTTTTCCGCCGCTGCCGCCTGTCGATCTGCTGCTGTACCGTGCGGCCGGTCGCAATCTCGCGGCCATCGATGCTCTCTATAATTATCTCGAGAGCTACCTCGGTTCGGATTCCGGCCGCGTCGAGTTCGCCGCCGAGACGGCCAACGCCTCGATGCGGCAATCGCTGCCGAACGCCGCCGAATAGACGCCGCTTAATTCATGGGCTCGTCGAGTCCTGCTGTCCGAATGACGGCCAATACCCGGCCCAAGGCCTGGCCTTTTCGAACGCAGCAGCAATGCGAAAGATGGTGCTCTCGCCAAGCCAGGGCGCGACGATCTGAAACCCGATGGGCATCCCGTCCATATCGAAGCCGCACGGCACAGTGGCGGCGGGCAGGCCAGCCAGATTGATCGGCCAGGAGAATGGGGACCAGCCGAGATGTGTGTCGACTCTCTGCCCATCGATGGTATCGACGCCGATCGTGCCGGCGGCGAATGCCGTAATCGCAACGGTCGGCGTGATGATGGCATCGACGCTCTTGAAGATCTCGAAAAATCGCCCGCGCAGCTGGGCGCGCTTGTGAAGCGCGTCCACGTAATCGATGCCGCGGACAGTCTGGCCCTTCGCGACCACCGAACGAAACTCGATGTCGGACATCACCATCTCCGGCGCTTCGCGATACATCACCGCGGCGGCCTGCTCGGTGAAGCCGATCGGCTGCAGCACATCCTCCAGCAGCCTCGTCCCTAGCGAGGTCTTGAGTTCGATGATCTCGGCATCGAGATCCGCGAGCGCGTGCGTGGCTGCCGTGAATGCATTGCGAATTGATGGTGCCACCGTCGCGAAGCCGAAATCGACGCTGGCGGCAATTCGCATGCCGTCGAGCGAACCTGGCGAGGCATCGAATTGTCGCTTTCCGATCGGCAGGCTTGCGGCGTCGCGCTGGTCGTAATGAGCAACAACCTCGAGCAGCAGTGCGACGTCGGCGACTGTGCGGCCAATCGGGCCGGTATGGGCAAGCGACCCCCAAGACGGTGGAAAGAAGCTCGGCGACCGCGGCACCAGACCGAACGTCGGCTTGAGTCCGAACACTCCGCAAAACGCGGAGGGGACACGGATCGAGCCGACCGCATCGGTGCCGATCGCGAGCGGACCACAGCCAGCCGCCACCGCCACCGCGGCGCCTCCGCTGGAGCCGCCGCTGCTACGGTCAAGCCGCCACGGATTGCGCGTGACGCCGGTCAGCGGACTGTCGGCCGTGAGCTTGTAGCCGGACTCGCAGGTGGTGGTCTTGCAGGTGAGGATGGCGCCGGCGGACTTGAGTGCCGAGACGGCCGCCGAATCCTGATCCGGCACGAACTTGGCCAGGGTCGGGGCGCCGGCATGGGCCCCCACGCCGGCCACAAACAGCAGGTCCTTGATGGTGACCGGCACGCCCGTGAGAGCGCCGGCGACGTTTCCGGAGGCCCAGGCCGACGCGGCGCGCTTGGCTTCGGCGCGCGCCGCGTCATACATTTCGGTGACGACGATGTTGCACAGCGCGTCTGTTGCCTCGAGTGCTGCAATCACCTCGTCGATGACGTCGACCGGCGTGAAGCGGCCGCAGCGATAGCCCGCGATGAGATCGGTTGCGGGCAGGCGCGCGAGATCGAATGAGCGCTGGGCGGTCACCAAAGGGTCCTGAGCAGGTTGAATTGTCACGACGGCTTGTGGTCCAGGAGCGCCTGCTCGACGGCTCGCCGCGCCATGACGACGACGAGATGAGCGCGATATTCGTTGTCGGCATGGATGTCGGAGTTGAGTCCCGACGGCGCGATTGACATCCGCGCCAGCGCCTGCGGCGCGAAGGTCGCAGCCAAGGCATCCTCGATGTCCTGGGATCGAAACACCACCGGTCCAGCTCCCGTGATTGCGACCCGGACGGAATTGCCGAAACGCGCCACGAAGGCTCCGACCAGGGCGTAACGCGAGGCCTGGCTCTTGAACTTGGCATAGCCGGCCGCATCCGGGATCGGAAAGCGGACAGCGACGATGATCTCACCGGGTTCGAGCGTGGTCTGGAACATCGCCGTGAAAAAGACGTCCGCCGCAATCTCGCGGCGATCGGTGATAATCGTGGCGCCGAGGCCAAGCACGGCAGCCGGATAGTCCGCTGCCGGATCGGCATTGGCGACCGAACCTCCGATAGTGCCGCGATGCCGGACCTGCGGATCGCCGATCAGGCCCGCCAGCGTGGCGAGGGCGGGGAGCGCCGCCTTGATCGCCGCGGAACTCGCGACCTCGGCATGTGTCGTCATCGCGCCGATGCTGACATTGGCGCGATCAACCGCGATGCCGGTCAGGCCCGGCAGCGCCGCCAGATCGACGATGGCCTTGGGTGAGGCAAGCCGTTGCTTCATCGTCGGTAGCAGCGTCATGCCGCCGGACAGCGCCCGGCTCTCGTCGCTGGCCGCCAGCAGGGCTACCGCCTCGGATACAGTCGACGGCCTGTAGTATGAAAAGTCCTTCATCGCCTGCTCCTATTCGGCCGCGCGCAGCTGATTGGCGCTGTTGTTGATGATGCGCCAGATCCGGCTCGGGGTTGCCGGCATGTCGACATGATTGACGCCGAGATGCGACAACGCATCGACCACGGCGTTGATCACGGTCGCCGGCGATCCGATCGTGCCGACCTCGCCGCAGCCCTTGACGCCGAAGCTCGTATGCGTGCACAGCGTCGACTGCGTCACGATTGTCATGTTCGGCAGGTTGTCCGCGCGCGGCATGCAATAGTCCATGAACGAGGCCGACAGCATCTGCCCGGACGTTTCGTCATAGACGCAGTTCTCGTACAGAGCCTGGCCCACGCCCTGCGCGATGCCGCCCTGTAGCTGTCCTGCAACGATCATCGGGTTGATCACGGTGCCGATGTCGTCGACCGCGACATAGGACAAGAGTTCGACAGTGCCGCAATCGGGGTCGATCTCGACCTCGGCGATGTGGGCACCGCCGGGATAGGTGAAATTCACCGGATCGTAGAATGCCTTTTCTTCCATGCCCGGCTCGAGCACGTCGACCGGGAAGTTGACCAGGCCATAGGCCGCGCCGACCACCTCGCCGAACGATTTCGACCGGTCGGTACCCTGGACGGCGAACGAACCATTCTCGAACACGATGTCGCTCTCGCCCGCTTCGAGCATATGCGCGGCGATCTTGACACCCTTGGCGATGATCTTGTCGGTGGCCTTGACCAGCGCGGTGCCGCCGACCGCCAGCGATCGCGATCCGTAAGTGCCCAGTCCGAACTGGACCTTGTCGGTATCCCCGAACACGATCTCGATCTTGTCGGTGGGGACCGCTAGCTTCTCCGACACGATCTGCGCGAAAGTGGTCTCATGACCCTGGCCGTGATTATGCGTGCCGATCAGAACCGTGATGTCGCCGGTGACGTGCACGCGAACCGTGGCGCTCTCGAAGATGCCGGCGCGGGCGCCGAGCGACTGGACGATGCGCGACGGCGCAAGCCCGCATGCCTCCACATAGGTGCAGAGGCCGATGCCGCGGAGTTTGCCACGTGCCTCCGAGTCCCGCTTGCGCTTTGCAAAGCCGCTCCAGTCCGCGACCTCCAACGCCTTGGCGAGGCAGGCCTTCGGGTCGCCGCTGTCGTATTTGAGGATCACCGGTGTCTGATAGGGAAATTGCGACGCGTCGATCATGTTCTTGCGCCGGATTTCGGCCTTGTCGATCTTCATTTCGGTGGCCGCGACATCGACGAGGCGCTCCAGCAGGAAGGTGGCCTCGGGACGGCCAGCGCCGCGATAGGCGTCGACCGGCACCGTATTGGTGAAGACGCCCTTGACCTCGCAATGGATCGCCGGCGTGGTGTAGACGCCGGCCAGCAGCAATCCATAGAGGTTGGTCGGTATGTTCGGACCAAACGTCGACAGATAGCCGCCCATGTTTGCGATGGTGCGCACCTTCAGGCCGAGGAACTTGCCGGTTTCGTCCAGCGCGAGTTCGGCTTCGCTGACATGGTCGCGGCCATGGGCGTCGGACAGGAAACCTTCGCTGCGCTCGTTGACCCATTTCACCGGGCGATTCACCTTGCGCGAGGCCCAGGTGGTGATGATCTCCTCGGCATACAGGAACTGCTTCACGCCGAAGCCGCCGCCGACGTCAGGCGCCACGATGCGCAATTTGTGCTGCGGGATCTTCAGCACGAAATTCCCCATCAGCACCTTGACCACGTGCGGAAACTGGCTGGTGGTCCACATCGTGTAGTGATCGCGGCCGGCATCGTATTCCGCCACCGCCGCGCGCGGCTCCATCGGATTGCCGACCAG
>Ga0307509_10003493_pt1 | contig 23740 bp, 19 predicted proteins | sample 10_EM_MG_FD_202245 | JGI IMG/M metagenome (GOLD analysis project Ga0307509, IMG submission 202245) | Populus trichocarpa ectomycorrhiza microbial communities from riparian zone in the Pacific Northwest, United States - 10_EM | ecosystem: Host-associated > Plants > Roots > Unclassified | place... | reverse complement strand
GAAAATGATCGAACACCACTCGGATGTGCTGCTGTTGAGGGACACGAAGGAGTGATCAAGTTACTTCTAGAACGGCGGGATGTCGACCCTAATCGCCCAAATGAAAATGATCGAACACCACTCGGATGTGCTGCTGTTAAGGGACACGAAGGAGTGATCAAGTTACTTCTAGAACGGCAAGATGTCGACCCTAATCGCCCAGATAAAAATGATCGAACACCACTCGGATGTGCTGCTGTTAAGGGACACGAAGGAGTGATCAAGTTACTTCTAGAACGGCGGGATGTCGACCCTAATCGCCCAGATGAAAATGATCGAACACCACTCGGGTGTGCTGCTGTTAAGGGACACGAAGGAGTGGTCAAGTTACTTCTAGAACGGCGGGATGTGGACCCTAATCGCGGCACACCGCTCTCTTACGCCGCCGGAGAGGAACATGAAAGAATCGTGCAACTATTGCAAGCCCGGAAAACTACCGAAACTCTAGATACGCAGCTGCCCCACCCGCTATAACGCAACCGTGATGGGGTAGAAGCACTGGGTGCTCTATTAATCACCTTCGGATCTCATAGGGTTCACCCCTTTCCCGTACCGGTCTCCGGGAGTCCTGTCTTGTACGCATTGCTGGTAATACCATCTTCATGCCAGTCCAGTCCGATTAACGTGATCTTTAAATTCCCCCCGGCCGTCATTCACAAGAATGCCACCTGTATGTAAGCATACACCCATGAAACCTTCCGGTATTTGCTCGCGCTTATAACCAAAGGCTCACGAATTTCTCTTCATTCTGTTTAGTCTACAGCATCCAGGTGCATATTCTACTTTTTATCTTCCGCAATTTATATTGGTTGCCATTCCTCGGCGAAACAGATCCTTTATTCCAAAATCCTGCTTTCCAACTCTCCTTTATGTGTTCATTTCTTCCCTGTTTTCCTTTGCCAGCGATAGGTGGATAGATGGGCAGATAGATAAACCGCATATAGAGTTCTCTTTCCAATGCCCGAAGCCCTAGTGTAATCTTTCCGCGAGCCACCACAGACATGGGAATCAACCCTAAACATTGTCATTCCAGTATGGCATTCTTCTCAGCATCGATTGGCGCTCGAGTTGCAGCCTCCTTTAGCGTCGCGAGATTCTCAGGTTACGAGAGTTGTGGCTTAAAAACGGATACATGCCTACACTTCAGACAAAGCTTAGCCCAAAAGCGAAATCTCAATACCAGGAGCAAACAAGAAAGCCATCGCAGAAATTTAAAAGCATGGTTCACCATACTGTGGATTCGGTAAAATTCAAATGCCAAGAGGCCACCACTCTCGCAAATCGAGAATCTCGCGACCCCACAGGAGGCTGTAAAGGGTGTAGAGATATCCGACATATACAAAAACAATGCAAAATAATTGAGACACAACCAAACCCGCCCAAATCTTAATAGATAATGTATAAAAGTAGCATATGGGACAAAAATTCTTGCTTGTGGGCCACGGAAGACAATAGATCCAACAATACATGAACCATTGCTGTCGAGTGAGATATTGTGAAGCGGCGGAATCGGAAGAACGTTTTTGCCCATTTTTGTTTTCCGCGGTCTTGACCAATGGGGTGGGAGCTGGTGCTTACCGGGTTACTGGGATGCAGCAAGGGACCCCCATCTATCCTGGTCCTTTCTAGTGGCAGATTTAGATTCAGACTCTTAATTGATAATGCCATTGCTTTCTCACAGCAAAACCGATCAATCCAAAGGTTGTAGTTACAGTAGTGGTTCCATGAACTAGAGTCATTGTAAATTGGGAATGAATGCGCGAACTTAGGGTGGGGACATTCATTCCAGATCGATATGATACATTGGACTTCTGCGAGGTCCATAGAAAGTGATACCCTAAGAACCACGAACATACACTCTGGATATTAGCAGCGGTGGCTGGCATATATAATTGTGATACTCATATTCTCTCCGCATTTCTGCTTCTAGTTGTATGTTCTTCATCTCCACGCGCTCGGAATACGATTCACATAATGGTAACAGTCACTCAGCAGAACACCACAACTCTTGAAATATCAACGTTTCAAGTCTTCCAATCCGCCATTTTTCAACCTTGTAGACGGCTGAGGTCAAACCTATATAGGACGGGAAGCCCTACCAGCGCCCCGTAGGAGGACAATTCCAGTTCCGTCATCCCAGATGGGTGCTCATACTTTTAAGCCGAGTCAATGATTTCGGGCCCCTCACTTCTCATCTCGCAAATCACGTTTCTCATGGGTAACCTGAGTGAGGGGCAAGCAAGCATGGATTTTTTGAACCAGACATCAGGGTTCGCAAGCGGCTAGGCCGGCCTGCAGATAACCTGCGGATATAAAGTCCAGCATGAGATTTGTAAGCCAGGCTTCCTGCATATCCCGTCTCATAAGTGAATATTTTATGTATGAGTAACCGACACCTTCGGATGCCCGGAAATATCTACGGAGATTTGAAAATGCCTGCGGATATCTGAAGATGCCTACAGATACCTCAAGCCTGCTGATACCTGCAGGCCCGGCCAAATAGGCCATTAAAGCCGTATTGTAGCCCCCCAAAAAAAAGCCCAGCAGGCCGCCCTGGACCTCAAGCCTGGCCGGACCGACCGACCGCCTGCGAACACTGCGAGATATTATCACAAAGCCAATTCTGGCAGTTGGTAATATGTAGTTTTGGCCCATCACGAGATTTAAATTAGAAATCGGGTCAGAGGCGAGGGCAAACCCCTCTCACCTCAAAACAACCTTCTTCTTCTCTCCCTTGCAGGAACTTCCCTTGTTTTGTTAGATGCAGGTCATCACAATTCATCACTGATAGATTGACTGAGGCCCCCCGCGGCCCCATCATTTCTTCCCCCGTCCCTGCCAGTCATCTCCAACACCTGCCGTCATGGCAATGGCCGGCATTCCGCCAGGCAATCCGTCTTACATAGGACCGTGTCCTGCGGTCCCACCCCGCCTCCTTGGCATTATCCCCGCCCCCACTGTAGGGTTCCCGGACGGTTCGGAACAACGGGTGTGATCGTAATTACTGATATAGCTCGAGAACACGTTCGTTACACTAGAAAAAATGACTAAACTTGCCACTCCATACTAGTAGTAATAAGGACCACGAGTATTTGTAGTCAAGCATAAGGCATTGTATGTATCTACTAAAAATTAGGTATTATATATCTAACTCGGGAGAAGCCAATTTTTGAAACGGGCTCGTGATCACTCTTTGTTCCCCTACCAGCCAAAAACTTATTACAGATGAGAAAGGGATTTGTAAAACCCATAGCAGCAAATCATTTCGCCGACACTCCCAATCGGGGTATCTCCCCTTTTAGACGCAATGCAATGGAAATGCCACTCCAGTCGTACGACTTGGGATCAGTGAGGAAATTCGCTCATTCCCCGCCTCATCATTATCTGAACGATCAAGACAGGAGTGTATATAAAACATAGTGGAATATTCCAAGGCTCTTCCATCGATCACCAGACATCCATCTGCCTCATTCCGTGACCCCCTTCCCGAGCGCACTCCGCGATAAAGTAAGAAAAGACGCACTTCCCAAAGTTCACATTATCCATAGCTTCCCTGAATGCATTAATCCAAGCGCATTTCCGAAACCTTTTGCGATAATAATGAGAACAAGGTGAGTATGCCGAGCAGCATTCAACAGCTTCCAACATCCCCTCTCCCTTCAATAATCTCCCCAACCTCCCCGCCCTAGCGCCTCCTAGTCTCGACAATACAGGCCTTAGTATAACTACCCGTAACATCCCGCACCCACTCAGCCACCCAATCTACTCTGCCATGCTCGTAGCTGTTCCAGCAGGACGCTTGAGGCACGGCATCTCCGCAGGTATCATCGCCAATGCGAGGAAATCCCCCGAGCCTAAAAAGCCAAACTTCCACAGTTCGTCAAGCTAACCTTCTTCAGCTCCCTCATTTCCTTCATCCTCCATTGCGATTGAACGGGGCGATGGTATGCAGAGTGTACTTCCAAACAACGTTTATGGCCTCCGAGTGGCCGAGGATCTTGCCGTATGTGTAGGCGAGGTTCGCCATGATGACGAAACTCCTCCACGGATAGCTCCAGGCGAAGCCGTGTACCCACTTCCTCGGGTGCATAAGGGCCTCAGTTACCAAGGAGCCCGCAGACCTCCCGTACCACCGGAGGCAACACTACCATCGCCAGAGCGATGTCCCGAGCACATGTTAGGGCTTTGCGGATATGGCGGCTCCCCACACCACCGCCCTGCACAGGCGGGGGATTCCCAGGTAGGTTTCAAGCGCAGCCAGGGACAGGGCTACGAGGGGAGTAGAGGGGTGGATGTTTGGTGCCGAGTGCCCTGAACTCGGCGCAGCGCTAGAGCGCGAAACGGCAGGTGGGGGAAGCGAGCGGGAGTATCGTGAGGATAGGTTCTCGTAGCGGGAGTCTTGCGCTAGATAATTAGGAGGGGGCACTAAATTATGGTAGTATCCGATATAACGTCGCTATATAGAGCAGAGCCAAGTGAGGGGGGAGGGAAGGGGAAGGGGAAGGGTTGCCGAGATGAAGCCGGTGATGGTGAGTCCCCAGAGGGAAGAGCACAGACTGTTTGATCAGAAGTAGAGAGTGCCTTCGCCTAGAGATGCGCAGGGGGTGTCTAGTCTTCGTAATGGAGCGGGTTAGCGGGGAGTTAGTTGGGAGAGTAGACGCGCGGAGTTCTTAGCGGTGACTGGATGGGGGTTGTGGAGGTTGAACCCCCCGTAGGCGGTGTGGGCCAGAGGTTCGCGGGCGGCCAGAGAGGAGGGGTCTCCCGAACTCCTAGCGACGGAAGGAAGACGGAAGTCGCTCTGTGCTTGCTGTTCATGTTGTACGGTACGCAGTTAGGATGGCTCGCCGGGGTGCTGTGGTGCTGTGAAAGGCTTTGGATATTTCTCCTATAAATTCACGTGGTTACACCCACGACTTATCAATTCTGCAAGCAAACAGATCGACAGCGAAACCCCAACGCCAAGAGTTCGCGTAAGAAAAATGCGATCACCATCCCATGTTTTAGGGTTAAGTTACAGTACCGTAGAAACTTGAATAATTGAACCGTGTGCTATGTCGTTGGACTTTCCTCTCTCAGTAAGGTCAAGAAAATTTTTTTTTTTTTCTGTCTCGGAAGGGGGAAAGGGGCTGTGTTTTTGCTGTGTTTTTTTCCCCCGTTCCAGAGAAGGAAATTCTGGACTTCATAGCACACGGTTCAATTATTCAAGTTTTTACGGTAGTGGGGAAGTTCACTCCTTCTCTTCTCTATTGGGCTCAACTAACGGTAAAGACAGGAGTATATATAAATCACAACGAAGCCGTCTTCCTATCTTCCCATAGCTCGCCACATATATCAACTCTCTTCCGCGTATGTCCTCCTTTCCTCTTTTGCATGCTCCCATACTAAAATAAAAATGACAAAGACCCCGACTGTTCGTGTCCCCCGGGCATCCAACTCTTCCGCTCTCCCTTCCAGCTCTGATATACCAAGCGCATTCCAAGAAACTACCCAAACAATGGAACAATGGAGTGAGTATGCCGAGCAGCACCTGCCGGTAACACTTCCAACAATCAGGACTCGTTGCCCCCGCAACACCCCTGTCCCTCAGTTCGCGCGGCGAAAAGGATGCCCATCAAAGTACTCGAGTACCGTAGAATTCCATAAATAATCCGCACCGCTCATTCAACTCAGCTGAAGATCAGCGGATTATCTAAGGGGCCGTACCCACGTGAACCACACCTTGGGCGGCTGTGGCTTATTCCTGGGTGTGGCTTTTTTACGGAATTCTACGGTATAGTGATTCTTGTTTACCAATACATTAATTCATACAATCTTTCCCTACATTGCGAGCACCTACCCGGCAGAGCGAGCAGGGGGCATGCCCAATACTTTATTAGCGTTTAGTAACGTAAGCTAGAGGCGAACAGAGATCCCGCCCATGAGGGATTAGCGTTTAGTTTAAGGAAGTAAAGAGTATGAAAGGATGAGTGGATGAGAACCGCATGTCACTTGCAATGGGTAATACTAAGAGAGAATACAAACTATGGTGGACTGGGAAGGCTCCAACTAAATTTAAGTGCTAGTGCATGTCTTCTAACAGAATCTAACCCGAGTCGCTTAAGCGCTACCCCCTGCTCGGTATTGCAACCTGCGTATCACAAAACTCAGTACTTGTATCAAGGAGTGTGCTCATCCGTACTCGCAGTGTGCTTAACTCCTAAGCCCACAAACACAACCACAAGCCTCTAACACCCAAGCCGGGATTTGCGGTGTCGGCCCACCAGTTAGCAATAAATACAGTATCAACCCAGGACAAAGCTTTTCGTCCGACATACGGTTTTGAACCAAATTTAACGAAAATATACCCCTTTTTCTTCAAACTAGCGGTTCCCAACACTATCTGCATGAAAACACTTCGAATCTTTCCATCAGCTAGGGAATGACAATCCATTCAAACTACTAGAAGTCGAAGAGCAATGGGTCAAAGCTGCTTTCATTGTTTATGGTTGTGTCAACTTGTGTGGAAGTGACCCAGATTTTTGTATGGGGCTCCACGGGGAAGCACATGGCAACCAATTCCTAATACTTGAATGACCTCTTCTCCACCTCTTTGTAATAAGACTTCTGTAATATTCCTCAAGTTGTCCACAGGTCTACTAATACATTGCCAAATTTTCTAGAATTCTCATAGATATGGTACTATGAGAAAAGATGGTGAAGGTGGTTACTTTTGGTGTAAGAATGACATCGGAAGAAAGGTTTTGCTCTGGTAATGCATATTGAAAACCATCTTAATCCCACAACAACTCAAGTCGATACCACGGCCGAAATGCAAAGTCCTATCACTAGATCCCAGGCTACTAGAGAGGGGTAGCCACGCGAATATACAGGCCTTCATATTAATAGTCATTGGAGTTGTGGCTATAGCTAAAATGGATGCTAAAGCAACACACGATCTTTGGGAGATAATCTGTGGCTTCGCGGATAAATACTAAAAGTAGTTTTGAATGGTGCCACTGCTGTAGTATTAGTTTCCCAAATTTTTGCTGCTTTGGTTCAAAAGTGAAAAAAAAGAGAGGCTTGAACCAGCATGGTCGAACATAGTGTTGCACCTAGGAATCCACCCAGGGTTGCTGACAAAATAAATTCTAGGAGTTGGTGTAACGGCGTTCGGGTCCAGTGACCGGAATCACGATTATCAGTTTGGTGTAAGGCTCTATCAACCCCGCTTTCCCTCGACCACGGACATTTCGTTAAAACCCCGATTTAACCAACACCGCGCTCTCAGCAACACCCAAAGCAGCAGAAAGTAAAAAATGTCACAAGCATTCAGCAATAACAATAACTCTTTCAACATCGCCAACGTCTCCAATACCTTTAACTACACTTCCTCCGATGAGAGATCTGAAATACTGGCATGGCTATCTCCATTAGAGCCACGGGTGCGACATCGAGACATCGGGGCCCGCCGGATCGACAGCATAGGAGCATGGCTGCTTGAAACTGAAGAATTCAAATGCTGGTACAATGGCAACAGGGAGGATGCATCTTATCGTCCAACCTTATTTTGCAACGGCAATCCCGGAGCGGGGAAGAGCTATATCACGTAAGAGAATGTATCGTTGCGGGGAATCAAAGAATATTATTGCTAACAGGTTGCGCCAATAGTTCACTAGTGATAGACAAGCTGTGCGACGAGGCCGTCGAGGGAAATCCCATCGTTGTGTGTTTTTACTTCGACTTTGCTGCCCGGAATGAACAGTCACCGGTAAATATGCTTGGATCCCTTCTGAGGCAGCTTGTTAGCGGACAAGGGGAAATTCCTGAAGTGATAGCCCGGGCTTTTCGAAAGGAGAAAATGTCAATTGGGGGTAGAGGACTACAGGTTTCGGGAATTTTAAACATGTTCCAGGCAACCATAGCTATGAGGCGCACATTTATATGTGTTGACGCACTTGATGAATGTGTGCCAGAGCATCGAACGGTGGTCCTTGAATCATTAGGGCAGATGCTGAAAGGGTCTCCAAATACCCGCTTATTTATGACCGGAAGACCACATGTGCGGAGTGAGGTGGAGAGGGAGTTGGGTGAAGCGTCAGCCTTTCTATCCATACGGGTTACAGAAGACGGGGTCCTTAGGTTTCTTCGCGAGAAACTGAGGAAGGACACGATCCCAAATATGATGAGCAGCACATTGGAGGGAGATATTATGAAGAGTATTCCCGTAATAAGCTCGGAAACGTACGTAGGGGATAAGTCCGTGGCAAAGCTACCTCAAATTAATGGCTGACATTCGAACCTAGATTCCTGCTAGCCTCTCTCCACATCGAGGCAATCCTAAGAGGTACCACGGTTGCTCGGAGGAAAAAAACACTCAAGTCAGCGCAAGATGGCGTAGGGTTAGGGGATGCATACGATGCGACACTAGAGCGCATAAAGGCTCAGGACGAGGAAAAGGCCAACCTTGCGATGGCCGCTCTCACATGGGTCTGTCATTCGGAGCGGCCCTTAAAGGTGGATGAGCTATGCCATGCCCTGGCAGTGGAGATAGGAGAAACGGACTTTGATCCTGAAAATGTTCCTTCAATAGGAACATTGATAGACTGCTGCCAAGGCCTGATCGCAGTGGACGCGGAGGCTTCGACCGTACGGCTAATCCACTACACCGTCCAAGAGTATCTTTGTAGTCATCCAGGCCTATTCAGTAAACCACACTCGATGCTCGCAGAAACCTGTTTAACCTATCTAAATTCACAAAATGTCAAGGATCTCACACCCCATTCTCTCCCATCTCCCCAAAGCATGCCATTCCTCAAATATTCTGCAAGGTACTGGGGAACACACGCGAACAGGAACCTGTCAGATAATGCGAGGACCCTTGCGCTAAAGCTTTTGAACCGGTACGAAGACCACATATCCGCTGTATCACTTCTAGAGCAGGTATTGCGTCCCCGACATATCAAAGGCATCTTTCCTTCGCCGCTCTTCTCAGGACTACACTGCGCATCGTTCTTCGGGAGTGCTGAACTTGTGACAGAGTTGATCAATGTTGAAGGTGACAAGATCAACCAACAAGATTGCGGAGGTAGTACGCCACTCGCATGGGCGGCGAGGAATGGACACGAAGGAGTGGTCAAGATCTTGCTGAAGCGGAAGAGTATAGACCCCAATAGCCCAGACAAGGATGATCGGACACCACTCGTGTGTGCTGCTATGGAGGGACATGGGGGAGTGGTCGAATTACTGCTAGAACGGGGAGATGTCGACCCCAATCGCCCGGATAAGGATCATGCAGGGCCACTCGGGTGGGCGGCTATGGAGGGACACGAAGGAGTGGTCAAGTTATTGCTGGAGCGGGAAGATGTCGACCCCAACCGCCCAGGTTTTAATGATCGAACACCACTCGGGTGTGCTGCTCTTGAGGGACACGAAGGAGTGGTCAAGTTATTGCTGGAACGGGAAAATGTCGACCCCAATCGCCCAGATGTAGATGATCAGACACCACTCGGGTGTGCTGCTATGGAAGGACACGAAGGAGTAGTCAAGTTACTTCTAGAACGGAAGGATGTCGACACCAATCACCCGGATAAGGGTCATACAGGGCCACTTGGGTGGGCCGCTAACAAGGGACACGAAGGAGTTGTCAAGCTCCTGCTGGGACGGGGGGATGCCGACCCCAATCACCCAGATGTGTATGGTCGAACACCACTCGGGGATGCCGCCCTCGAGGGACACGAAGGAGTGGTCAAATTATTGCTGGAACGAGAGAATGTCGACCCCAATCACCCAGATAACAAACATCGAACACCACTGGTGTTGGCAGCTATCGAGGGACACGAAGGGGTGGTCAAGCTACTACTAGAACGGGAAGATGTCGACCCCAATCGCACAGACAAGAATGATCGAACACCACTCGGGTCTGCTGCTGTTGAGGGACACGGAGGAGTGGTCAAGTTATTGCTGGAACGGGAAAATGTCGACCCCAATCGCCCAGATGAGGATGATCGAACACCACTCGGGTGTGCTGCTATTAACGGACACGAAGGAATTGTCAATCTACTTCTAGAACGGGAAGATATTGACCCCAACCGCCCGGACAAGTACCATGAAGGACCACTCGGGTGGGCGGCTATCCAGGGACACGAAGGGGTGGTCAAGTTACTTCTAGAACGGGAAGATGTCGACCCCAACCGCCCAGATAGGAATGATCGAACACCACTCGGGTGTGCTGCTGTTAACGGACAAGAAGCAGTGGTCAGGTTATTGCTGGAACAGGAAAATGTCGACCCCAATCGCCCAGATGAGGATGATCGAACACCACTCGGGTGTGCTGCTATCAACGGACACGAAGGAGTGGCCAAGTTACTTCTAGAACGGCGGGATGTCGACCCTAATCGCCCAGATAAACACTACGGCACACCGCTCTCTTACGCTACTAGGAACGGACATGGAGGAATCGTGCAGCTATTTCAAGCCCGGAAATCTATTGAAATCCCAGATAGGCAGTTGCCCCACCCTCTATAATGCGACTAAGCTGAAGCAGAAGCACCGGATACTCTATCGATCACCCTCCATCCACACGGGATCCACCCCCTTCCTGTGCCAGCCCTCCCCAGCCTCCGGGAGTCTTGAATACGCATTGCTGGCATCACCATCTTCCCTTCTTCCCAAAGCCCTTCATGCCAGGCCGATTAACGTGATCTTATGCCCCCCCGGTCGTTATTCACAAGAATGCCACCCGTATGTAAGCACACATCCATCACACCCTCGGATATTTGCTCACGCTTATGAATAAAGGCTCACGAAGTTCTGTTCATTCTGTTTAGTCTACAGCATCCGGGCGAATATTTTCATCATTTTTTAACTCCTGCCATTCATATTGGCTACCATTCCTCGGCTAAATAGATTCCTTATTTCAAAATCTCCTTTCTCGATTCTCCTTATGTATTCATTTCTTCCCCGTTTTGCCTTGCTAGCGATAGATGGGCAAATAGATAAACAGCAAATAGAGTTTTCTTTCCAATACCCGAAGACCCAGTGTAAGCGTTGTCAGAGCCACCAAGAGCCAGAGAATCAACCATAAACAGCGCGAGTCCATGATATGCCTCTTAGAATTGGTTAGCGCTTTAGTTACCCATACACACCCGAAAAATACCTGCCATTCTACCGAACTCCAATTTCCATGCTAAGCTAAGCGCACCGATTGGACCTTTCTTACCCACCTGGTAAAATATCACTAGCCATGCAGCGCCCAAGCAGAACTAGTCTATCAGGTTAGCCACAAAGCAGCAGCCTAGCGAACTATACTTATACGCCAGTCCCTCAAGCCCACCACCGTAGATACGCCGGCCTGAGTCGCAGAGAAAGCTGTGATCATACCGTTTTCAAACTACACAGCTGCAGTCCGGGATCCGTGGTTTTGCGATACTTCCCGGCCAAGTTCGAAAAATGCAAATGTATAGGTAGTCCGCAGAGTTTGAATATAAACCTTGGTTGTTAAGAGAAAGTATAGAAAGTAGGAGTTCCGTGGTCGCGGGTTGGAGGCTATCGCAATAGCCTTCCTTGTTGTGTCTTTACCTTTTGAGGATGCTTGGTAGTAGCTAGCCAGCTAGGCAAGGCGCGCTGCAATGTACCCCTTCCATACAAAAACACTAGTCTTGATAGGTACTGTACCTTGAGAGAAAAAACACTACACTCTTCAACACTCTAGGAGAATTGCGGGAAATATAGAAACCATGATAAAGTCAACGACGCCACTTTATTTTGGGCTTTTGGTATGGTTTGGGAGTGCTTATGAGGCTCTATATTGGAGGCAGGATTTAATTTGAGGTACAAGTAGAGGCAGCATTTTGTTGGAGATTAACCATTTTAGGCTGCTCACCACATACATATTTTCCATTCTCGCATGGTGGGAAACGCAACTAAATTTACGATAACCTTAAACAGACAATTGGTTCAAGAGTGTTCCACAACTGTTAGCTTCTTACCATCTTACACGCTGACCCTGCATACCTAATGCGACAGTATCAAACACTGATTTACCTACAAACTCTCGAGATAGCCGAACAAGGTACTCTACCCGAGGCAGCATAACCCTACCCCCGGCCATGGTACTATGGTACTTCTGCCTCGGAAGTGCCCCGGTAAAACAAAGCAGAAGGATGACCTAGAGATGGAAAGTGGGAGAGCGATTCAGCATGCGCAGGAAGTGTGCCAGGGAAGAATGTTCTCTATTGATAAAGATATAAGGTGGCCTGTTTTTCCCTTTATTCATTCGCCACCTGTCTCTCATCGCATTTCACCCACCGTTCTACGGTCAGCTCTTGTCTTGTCAAAGTCATTCGTTATTGCACACGATCTCTTTATTCTTTCTTGTTCGCTGATATCTTTTGTCTCTGATCGTTGTTCGTATGAATAATAGTTTTGTGTCGTTCTGTAACTAAGGATAGGATCCGCTGCGCCCAGCCGCCCAATAGTTGTTCAAAACATCTACCTGGAATGCGGGGGCGGTGTGCACAATTGGGGAGAAGGCAGCGGGGCGGGAAAATAGAGTCTAAAAGGTCTCGGTAGGGATGAAATTGAGGACGCGGAGGCTGGTCTTGCGGTCAGAAAGGTGAAAGTGAGAGTGGCGCCAATTATGGAGCCCTACGAACTGGTCGGAATGGAAGGAAGTAGTGCTGTTATTGGAGTCGATGTTATTGCCGCCGATGCTACTCGAGGAGCATGGTGCATTGTAAGGAGGACTACCGACAGACACATATGAATCTCCTCCGAGCCTCCGACCAAATTAGTTCTCGGATTTGTGTAACGAGTTTCGGGTCCAGTGATTGGGAACAGAGTTGTCGATTAGCAGAAGGCCTCAACACCTCGCTTTCCTCAACCACAACCATTTCGTCAACGAACCCCAATCTATCCAATACTTCCCTCTCAACGACATTCAAAGCGGCAGAAAGTGAAAAATGTCACAGGCTTTCAGCAATAACAATAACTCTTTCATCGCTAATATCGCCAATACCTTTAACTACACCACCCCCGATGATAGATCTGAAATACTGGCATGGCTATCTCCATTAGAGCCACGGGTGCGGCATCGAGATATCGGAGCCCGCCGAGTCGACAGCATCGGAGCCTGGCTGCTAGACACGGAAGAGTTCAGACGCTGGAACAGTGGTAGTAGAGAGGATGGATCTTATCATCCGACCTTATTTTGCGACGGCAACCCAGGAGTGGGAAAGAGCTACATTGTGTACGTGAGCATATATCGTTGCGGTAAATTAAAAAAATACTATTGCTGATAGGTTGCGATAACAGTTCACTAGTTATAGACAAGCTATGCGACGAGGCCGTTGAGGGAAATCCTACCGTTGTCTGCTTCTACTTCGACTTTGCTGCCCGGAATGAGCAGTCACCCGTAAATATGCTTGGATCCCTTCTAAGACAGCTTGTTAGTGGACACGGGGGAATTCCGGAGGCGATAGTCCAGGCTTTTCGAAACGAGAAAATGTCGATTGGGGGTAGAGGACTCCAAGTTTCAGGAATTTTAAAGATTTTCCAGACAATCGCAGCCACGAGGCACACATTTATATGTGTTGATGCGCTTGATGAATGTGTGCCAGAGCATCGAATGGTGGTTCTTGAATCATTGGGGCAGATGCTGAAATCTCCCAATACTCGCTTATTTATAACCGGAAGACCACATGTGCGGAGTGAGGTGGAGAGGGAGTTGGGTGGAGCGGCAACCTTTCTATCTATACGGGCTACAGAAGATGGAGTCCTTAGCTTTCTTCGCGAGAAACTGAAGAAGGACACGATCCCAAATATGATGAGCAGCACATTGGAGGGAGATATTATGAAGAGCATTCCTACAATAAGCTCGGAAACGTATGTAGGAGCTAGGCCGGGGGCAAGGCTACCTCAAATTAATAGCTGACATATTCGAACCCAGATTCCTGCTGGCCTCTCTCCACATCGAGGCAATCCTTAGAGGTACCACGGTTTCTCGGAGGAAAAAAACACTCAAGTCAGTGAAAGATGGCGTAGGGTTAGGGGATGCATACGGTGCGACACTGGAGCGTATAAATGCTCAAGATGAAGAAAAGGCGAACCTTGCGACGGCTGCTCTCACATGGGTCTGTCATTCGGAGCGGCCCTTACAGGTGGATGAGCTATGCCATGCGCTAGCAGTGGAAATAGGAGCAACGGAGTTTGATTCCGAAAATGTTCCTTCAATAGGCACACTGCTAGACTGTTGCCAAGGGCTGATCACAGTGGAGGCGGAGGCTTCGACCGTACGACTAATCCACTATACCGTCCAAGAGTACCTTTGCGGTCATCCAGATCTCTTCATCAAACCCCACTCGATGCTTACAGAAGCCTGCTTAACCTATCTAAATTCACAACAAATCAAGGACCTCACACCCCACTCTCTCCCATCCCTTCAAAGCATGCCATTCCTCAAATATTCTGCGAGATATTGGGGAACACATGCGAACAGGAATCTGTCAGATAATGCGAGGGCGCTTGCGCTAAAGCTTTTGAACCGGTACGAAGACCACATATCCGCTGTATCACTTCTGGAACAGGAACTAGATCCCCGAAATATCGGATTTATCGCTACACCCCTACTCTTCTCTGGATTGCACTGTGCATCGTTCTTCGGGATTGTCGAACTTGTGACAGTATTAATAAATGCTGCGAGTTATGAGGTCGACCAACAGGATTGTACTGGTAGAACACCGCTGGCATGGGCGGCGAGAAACGGACACGAAGGAGTGGTCAAGATACTGCTGGAGCGGAATGTCGATCCCGATCGGGCAGATAAGAATAATCTAGCACCACTCGGGTGGGCTGCTATTAAGGGGCACGAAGGAGTGGTTAAGTTATTGCTGGAACGGGAAAGCGTCGACCCCAATCGCCCAGATTTTAATGATCGAACACCACTCGGGTGTGCTGCTGTTGAGGGGCACGAGGGAGTGGTCAAGATATTACTGGAACGGGAAGATGTCGACCCCAATCGCCCAGATGTGTATGATCGAACACCACTCGGGAATGCCGCTCTCAACGGACACGAAGGGTTAGCCAAGCTACTTTTAGAACGGGGAGATGTTGACCCCAATCGGCCAGATAAGAATGATCGAACACCACTCGGATGTGCTGCTATGGAAGGACACGAAGGAGTGGTCAAGTCACTTCTAAAACGGGGAGATGTCGACCCCAATCACCCGGATAAATATCATACAGGACCGCTCGGGTGGGCCTCTAACAAGGGACACGAAGGGGTTCTCAGGCTCCTGCTGGAACGGGGGGATGTCGACCTCAATCACCCAGATGTGTATAATCGAACACCACTCGGGGATGCGGCCCTCGAGGGACACGAAGGAGTGGTCAAATTATTGCTGGAACGAGAAAATGTCGACCCCAATCGCCCAGATGTAGATAATCGAACACCACTCGGGTGTGCTGCTATGAAAGGACACGAAGGAGTGGTCAGGCTATTACTGGAACGGGAAAATGTCTACCCCAATCGCCCAGATGTAGATGATCGAACACCACTAGGGTGTGCTGCTATTAACGGGCACGAAGGAGTGGTCAAATTATTGCTGGAACGAGAAAATGTCGACCCCAATCTTCCAGATATAGACGCTCGAACACCACTCGGGTGTGCTGCTATTGCGGGACACGAAGGAGTGGTCAGGTTATTACTGGAGCGGGGAAACACCGACCCTAATCGCCCAGATGAGAATAATCTAACTCCACTCGGGTGGGCTGCTATTGAGGGACACGAAGGAGTGGTCAGGTTATTGTTGGGACGGGGAGATGTTAACCCAACCACCCCGGACAAGTATCGCCAAGGGCCACTCGGATGGGCTGCTATCCGTGGACACGAGGGGGTGGTCAAGCTACTGCTAGAGCGAGAAGATATCGACCCCAATCACCCAGATATGAATGACCGAACACCACTCGGGTGTGCAGCTGTTGAAGGACACGAAGTAGTGGTCCAGCTATTGCTGGAACAGGAAACCGTCGACCCTAATCGCCCAGATGTGCATGGTCGAACACCACTCGGGAATGCCGCCCTCACGGGGCACGAAGGAGTGGTCAAGTTATTGCTGGAACGAGAAAACGTCGACCCCAATCGCCCAGACATACACGATGGCACGCCGCTCTCTTACTCTGCTTGTAAAGGACATGGAAGAATCGTGCAGCTATTGAAAGCCCGGAAATCTATTGAAACTCTAGATACATAGATGCCCCACCGGCTATAACACAACTATGATGAAGCAGAAGCACTGGGTTCTCTATTGATCACCCTCGGATCTCATAGAGTTCATCCATTTCCTGTCCCGGCCTCCCCCGGCCCCTGGGAGTCTTGTATAGCCCGCATTGCCGGTGTGGCCATCCCCCCCTCCCTGAACCTTTCAGGTCAGTCTGATTTTAACTTGATCTTTAAATCCCCTCCCCGGCCGCCATTCACGAGAATGCCACTTGTATGTAAGCATACACCCATGAAACCTTCAGATATTCGCTCACGCTTATAACTAAAGGCTCACAAATTTCTGTTCATTCTGTTTAGTCTGCAGCAACCGGGGGAACATTTCATTCTTTAACTTCCAGCATTTATAATGGTCACCATTCCTTGGTTACATATATCCCTTGCTTAAGAATCTCCTTTTTCAGCTCTCCTTTATGTATCCATTTCTTCCCCGTTTTCCCTCGCTAGCACTAGATGGATAGACGAACAAATATATAAACTGCACCAGAGTTCTCTTTGCGATACCCGAAGACCTAGTGTATGCGTTCCCAGAGCCACCGTGAGCGAGCGGATCAACTCTAAACATTGGGATTCCAGGATGATATTCTCCTCAGCATCGATTAGTGCTTGAGTTCCCCATGGACACCCTCTTAGACTTCGATGGCGAAACGATACACGGCGAAACGATATACGGCGAGTGACAAGCTGTGAAACGAAACTCCAACGCCAAGCAACTCACAACAAAAACGATCGCACACTTCAGGGGCGGGGAAAATCTTGTCGCTAACAACAACCTCAGGCTCACGCTCAATGACGACTCCTTCGACTAACTTAGGCGATCACAGGAGTATATATCCACAAAGACCTCATATCCATCCATGAGGCACCACACTACTCCATGTGAGTCTCTCCTTCCCCCGTTGAGCACCCCCGGCTAACCAAAAGGGAAACAGACACATTCCCACCTCCGGGCTTCCAGCTCTGTCCGGCTGATCTTACAGTACTTCCGCTTTTCTCCCGGCTTTCCCGAAAGCTGCACGATCTCAAAACTATCGCGCACTCCTGCATTCGCAATACTTTCCCGAACGTACAAACCAAATGCCCAAAGCCGAACCGTGTACCCGAAGCCAAAGCGAGTCTCCGAAGACAAACCCATGCTTGAGTCCTCAGCACATCTCCGAACACAAACCTATGCCCGATGCCGGAGCCATATGCCCGGATCTTCAGCGCATATCCAAAGCCGCAAACAAGCGCGCTCCCGGAAGCTACCTGAACAAAGGAAGTATCATGAGAGTATGGCGAGCAGCACCATTTTCAACACACCCGAAAAACATCCGCCATTCCACTAAACCCCATCAATTTCCCCGCCAAGCTAAGCGCATCAATTGGACCTTTCTTACCTACCGAGTAAAATGTCATTAACCATGCAGCGCCCTAGCAGAACGATCAAATTAGCCGCAAGGCCGCAGCCCAGCGAACTGTGGTCGTACGCCAGCCTCTCAAGCCCACCACTATAGATATTCCGGACCTGAGTTGCGCTGAAAATCTGTGACCATATTCAGACCGTACAGCTGCTGCGGTCTGGGATCCGTGGTTTTGCAATATTTTCCGGTCAAGTTCAAAAATGCAAATGTATGAGTCCGCAGAGTTTGAATATAGGCTTTGGCTGTTAGGAGAAAGTATGGAAAGTAGGGGCACCGTAGTTGGAGGTTATCGCAATGGCCTTCCTCGTTTGTCTTTACCTGTTGAGGATGCTTGGTACCGGTAGTAGTTAGGCAAGGTGTGTTACAATGTATCTTTTCCACACAAAAACTGATAGCTAGAATCCCATAGTCGTTAGGGTATGATAGTTAGTTTGGGGTACGACCGGTTTAGGGTCGTGACTGCCGCTTGTGGGGTTTTTCCCATCGTGTGGGTTTTTCCTGTTTAGTGCGTTTGTGCGCTCTCTTCTGTATTTAAGTCTGAGCTACCAGTAGAGAGCTTCCTGTATTGTACATCGAACATCACACATACCACAACCAACACTCACGTGCTTTTCTCCTGGACTTCGCGCCGTTACCTACGCTACCCCAGTCATCATTGGGTCGTGAGCGAGCTGCCATCAGAGTGTCGCCAACAAAAACACTAGTCTTGATAGGTACTGTACCTTGAGAGCAAGGACACTCCACTCTTCACCACTCTACTCGTAGGAGAATTACGGGAAGTACGGAAATACCGTGATAAAGTCAAGGACCCCATTTGGTTTTGTGCTTTTGGTATAGTTTAGGGTACTTATGAGGCTTTATATCGGAGGCAGGATTTAATTTGAGGTAGAGGCAGGATTTACCTGGGATCCGGGGGTGGTGTGCACTACTGGGGAGAAGGCAGCGGGGCGGGAAAATAGACACTAAAAGGTCTCGGTAGGTATGGAATTAAGGACGCGGAGGCTAGTCTTGCGGCCACAAAGGCGAAAGTGAGAGTGGTGCCAATTATGGAGCCCTACGAGCTCCTTGGAATGGAAGAAAGTAGTGCTGTTATTGGAGTCGATGTTATTGCTGTCGATGATGCAACGTAAGGAGGACTACCGACAGACACATACAGAGGTACAGCGTATAAGCTTTGTAGGTTACACAGGGGGTGAAGGTGGCAGTCCTAGTTTGTGGAACCTACAAAACTTACGTGCTGTACCTCCGTATGAAGCTCCTCTGGGCTTCGGACGAAATTAGTTCTCGGATTTGTGTAACGAGTGTCGGGTCCAGTGATTGGGAACAGAGTTGTCGATTAGTGCAAGCCTTTATCACCCCTCTTTTCCCCAACCACAGCCATTTCGTCAACCAACCCCAATCTATTCAACACCTCACTCTCACGACATTCAAGCGGCGTAAAGTGAAAAATGTCACAAGCTTTTAGCAATAACCATAACTCTATCAACATCGCCAACATCGCCAACATCGGCAATACCTTTAACTACACTACCCTCGATGATAGATCTGAAATACTAGCCTGGCTATCTCCATTAGAGCCACGGGTGCGGCATCGAGATATCGGAGCCCGCCGGGTCGACAGCATCGGAGCCTGGCTGCTAGACACGGAAGAATTCAGGTGCTGGCGCAATGGCAGTAGGGAGGATGGATCTTATCATCCGACCTTATTTTGCGACGGCAACCCAGGAGTGGGAAAAAGCTACATCGTGTACGTGAGCATGTATCGTTGCAGGAAATCAAAAAAAAATACTATTGCTGATGGGTTGCAATGACAGTTCACTAGTTATAGACAAGCTATGCGATGAGGCCATCGAGGGAAATCCTACCGTTGTGTGCTTCTACTTCGACTTTGCTGCACGGAATGAGCAGTCACCCGTAAATATGCTTGGCTCGCTTCTGAGACAGCTTGTTAGTGGACAGGAGGGAATTCCTGAGGTAATAATCCGGGCTTTCCGAAAGGAGAAAATGTCTATTGGGGGTAGAGGACTCCAAGTTTCGGGAATTTTAAAGATGTTCCAGACAATCACAGCCACCAAGCACACATTTATATGTGTAGATGCGCTTGATGAATGTGTGCCAGAGCATCGAATGCTGGTTCTTGAATCATTGGGGCAGATGCTCAAAGGGTCCCCGAATATTCGCTTATTTATGACCGGGAGACCACATGTGCGGAGTGAGGTGGAGAGGGAGTTGGGTGGAGCGGCAATCTTTCTATCCATACGGGCTACAGAAGATGGGGTCATTAGATTTCTTCGCGAGAAACTGAGGAAGGACACGATCCCAAATATTATGAGCAGCACATTGAAGGGAGATATTATGAAGAGTATTCCCGCAATAAGTTCGGAAACGTATGTTAGAGCTAGGTCCGGGGCAAGACTACCTCAAATTAATGGCTAACATTTGAACCTAGATTCCTGCTAGCCTCTCTCCACATCGAGGCAATCCTAAGAGGTACCACGGTTGCTCGGAGGAAAAAAACACTCAAGTCAGTGAAAGATGGCGTAGGGTTAGGGGATGCATACGATGCGACACTAGAGCGTATAAAGGCTCAGGGCGAGGAAAAGGCGAACCTTGCGATGGCCACTCTCACATGGGTCTGTCATTCGGAGCGGCCGTTACAGGTGGATGAGCTATGCCATGCCCTGGCAGTGGAGATAGGAGAAACGGATTTTGATCCCGAAAATGTTCCTTCGACAGGCACATTGCTAGACTGCTGCCAAGGGCTGATCGCAGTGGACGCGGAGGCTTCGACCGTACGGTTAATCCACCATACCGTCCAAGAGTACCTTTGTAGTCATCCAGATATCTTCATCAAACCTCACTCGATGCTCGCAGAAACCTGCTTAACCTATCTAAATTCACAACAAATCAAGGACCTCACACCTCACTCTCTCCCATCCCCTCAAAGCATGCCATTCCTCAAATATTCTGCGAGGTATTGGGGAACACATGCGAACAGGAATCTGTCAGATAATGCGAGGGCGCTTGCGCTAAAGCTTCTAAACCAATACGAAGACCACATATCCGCTGTATCACTTCTGGAACAGGTACTAGATCCCCGAAATATCGGATTCATCGCTACACCCCTACTCTTCTCTGGATTGCACTACGCATCCTTCTTCGGGATTGTCGAACTTGTGACAGTATTAATAAATGCTGCAAGTTATGAGGTCGACCAACAGGATTGTACGGGTAGAACACCACTGGCATGGGCGGCGAGAAACGGACACGAAGGAGTGGTCAAGATACTGCTGGAGCGGAATGTCGATCCCGATCGGGCAGATAAGAATAATCTAGCACCACTCGGGTGGGCTGCTATTAAGGGGCACGAAGGAGTGGTTAAGTTATTGCTGGAACGGGAAAGCGTCGACCCCAATCGCCCAGATTTTAATGGTCGAACACCACTCGGGTGTGCTGCTGTTGAGGGACACGAAGGAGTGGTCAAGTTATTTCTAGAACGGGGAGATGTCGACCCCAATCGCCCAGATGTGTGTAATCGAACACCGCTCGGGAGTGCCGCCATCAAGGGGCACGAAGGAGTGGTCAAGTTATTGCTGGAACGGGAAAATGTCGATCCCAATCGCCCAGATACGAATGATCGAACACCACTCGCGTGTGCTGCTGTTGAGGGACACGAAGGAGTGGTCAAGTTATTTCTAGAACGGGGAGATGTCGACCCCAATCGCCCGGATAAATATCATGCTGGACCACTCGGGTGGGCGGCTATGAAGGGACACGAGAGAGTGGTCAAGCTACTGCTGGCACGGGGAGATGTCTACCCCGATCGCCCGGATGTGTATGGTCGAACACCGCTCGGGGATGCCGCCCTCGAGGGACACGAAGGAGTGGTCAAGTTATTGCTGGAACGGGAAAATGTCGATCCCAATCGCCCAGATAAGAATGATCGAACACCACTCGGGTGTGCTGCTATTAACGGACACGAAGGAGTTGTCAAATTATTGCTGGAACGAGAAAATGTCGACCCCAACCATCTAGATATAGACGCTCGCACACCACTCGGGTGTGCTGCTGTTGAGGGACACGAAGGAGTGGTCAAATTATTGCTTGAACGGGAAAATGTCGACCCCAATCGCCCAGATATAGATGATCGAACACCACTCGGGTGTGCTGCTATGGAAGGACACGAAGGAGTGGTCAAGTTACTTCTAGAACGGAGGGATGTCGACCCTAATCGCCCAGATAAACATGGTGGCACGCCGCTCTCTTACTCTGCTAGTAAAGGACATGCAAGAATCGTGCAGCTATTGCAAGCCCGTACATCTATTGAAACTCTAGAAACACAGCTGCCCCACCCGCTATAACGCGACTATGATGAAGTAGTAGCACTGGATGCTCTATCCATCACCCTCGGATCTCACAGGGTTCATCCTTTTTCTGTGCCGGCCCTCCTACCCCCGGGAGTCTTGTATAGTACGCATTGCTAGTATCACCATCTTCCCATCTTCCCAGCGCCCTTCACGCCAGTCCGATTAACGTGTTCTTTAAATTCCCCCCGGCCATCATTCACGAGAATGCCACCTGTATGTAAGCATACACCCATCACATCCTCAGATATTTGTTCACGCTTATGAATAAAGGCTCACGAATTTCCGTTCATTCTGTTTAGTCTACAGCATCCGGGCGAATATTTTCCTCATTTTTTTTTAAACTCCCACCACTTACTTATTGGCTGCCATTCCTCGGCGAAACAGATCCCTTATTTCAAAATTTCCTTTTTTGACTCTCCTTTATGTACAGTATTCACTTCTTCCCCGTTTCCCCTTGCTAGCGATAGATGGATAGATGGGTAGATAGATAAACCGCAAATAGAGTTCTCTTTCCAATACCCGAAGACCCCAGTGTAAACGTTGCCGAGCCACCATGAACCAGAGAATCGACCCTAAACATTGTGATCCCAGGACGATATTCCTCTCAGTATCAATTAGTGCTCAAGTTACCCATGCACACCGGAAACCATACCCGCCATTCCACCAAACCCCATCCACCCTCATACCAAACCAAGCGCATCGATTGGACCTTTCCTACCTATCCGGTGAATATCACTAGCCATGCAGCGCCCAAGCAGAACAATCAAATTAGCCACAAGGCAGCCTAGCGAACCATAGTTGCACGCCAGCCCCTCAAGCCCACCACCCTAGATCTGCCGGACCTGAGTCGTGTAGAAAGTTGTGACCATATTCAACCCGCACAACGGCGATCTGGGATCCGTGGTTTCGCGATATTTTCCAGTCAAGTTCGAAAATGCGATCCGTGGATAATCCACCGAGTTTGAATAAACCTTGGCTGGTGCCAGAAAGTACGGAGGGTAGGAGTAGTGGGGGTTGTGAGGTTGTCACCATCTCCTTCTTTGTTGTGACTTTACCGATTGAGGATGCTTGGCAGTCTTGGCTCATCTGGTTGCTCCAATGCGGCTCCACTCATTGTTGAGCCGCAAACGAATTCTGTGTCTCGCTGTTGATCATTCGTTTACAGCACCGCGATGTCTCCTATCTTCCCGCAAATTTTCGCCTCGCCTAAATCACTCCCAAACAACTACCAACTATTGCACGACTACTAGCTAATCCAGCGTGCTCTGATGCTCTCGATAATAGCCCGCCGTACTGGTTCTCCACTGTTGGGTGCCCAATTGTCACACGCGTTGTGAGGCTCTGGGCCAAGACGCAAAGTGCGCAACCCTCCACTTTGACTCCTCCACCCGTTGAGCCGCATATAATGGATATTAATTATTACTCCTATCATAGATAACTGCTTCCGCCGGGGAATCCCAGGGACCTGTTGGTTCGCAATGAACCCCTCCGCTCGAATGATCAACTGTTCACTGCGACACTTCCGTCCAAAAACAATGCTACCGATATGCGGTACTGTACAAGTCCCTGGCATGAAGAACCCGAACACAGGGGGGATCCTGGAGTCTGAATTTTGTATGTGACTTAGATAAGCACGAGTGATTCACCATACAAAATTCAGGCTCTAGGATCACCCCTGT
>Ga0307509_10003492_pt1 | contig 23750 bp, 22 predicted proteins | sample 10_EM_MG_FD_202245 | JGI IMG/M metagenome (GOLD analysis project Ga0307509, IMG submission 202245) | Populus trichocarpa ectomycorrhiza microbial communities from riparian zone in the Pacific Northwest, United States - 10_EM | ecosystem: Host-associated > Plants > Roots > Unclassified | place... | reverse complement strand
GGGCAGATGAAGCCCAGCAGGCTGACCGTGTACGTCTCGACGAAGTCCTGCGGCTCCGCCCAGATCACCAGCCGCATCAAGTTCACGGAGAAGTGCGTCTACGCCGGCGCCGCCTGATCCGCGCCTGACACCGCGCACCGCCTGAACGTCTCTGCCCCCGCCTCCTCGGCGGGGGCAGAGGTCTCTTACGGGGGAGAACCGGGATGTTTCACGCCAGGAGAGTCACGAGGAGAGCGGCGTGGGCCGCTGCCGCGGTCTGCGTCTGCATGACGGCCGTGTCCTGCACTGCGCGGGACGGCCGCCCTGAGAGCAGGGAACCGGCCTACTTGCAGAGCCTGGTCAGTCAGGCCAACGGCCTCTACTACCACCCCTTTCTGAGGGAGGAGCGAGGCAGCCCCGAAGCCCAGTCCTACGCGCTGCGCATCCTGGCGGAGACCGGCGCGAAGCCGAAGGTCGCCGTGGCAGCCACGACAGCCGCGGCGCTGCGCTCCGACGCGCTCAAGACGTCCGCACTGTGGGGCAGGTACTGGCTCGTCCCGCTGCGCGAGGCCGGGGCGGCGGCGGTGCTGGGGCGCCGCGACACACAGGATGTGGAGAAACTGCGCACCGGCAAGGGCTGGTACGAGGATCCCGCGCTCGGAGCGAAGAACGACCAGGGGCGCCTCGGTGCCACCTGGGCGGCGCTGGAGGTGGAGGCGGCCACCGGAACCCTCGTAGAACTGCCCGCCGCGGAGCGGACGGCCACCGCCGACTGGCTGGACCGGCTGGCGGACGGCGGGCCGCAACTGGACGAGGCCGCCGTCCTGGCCCGCTGTCTGCACCTGCTCGGCAGGTCCGTCCCCGGCTCGCTGACGTCGGTGGCGGCTCCGGACACGAGCCGGTTCACCGAGCGGCCCGGCGAGGAACGCGCCGACCTACTGGAGGACACGTACAACTACGTACTGCTCCAGGAGTCGGCCGGCAAAAGACCACAGGTGGACCGGAAGACCTGGCGGCAGGTGCTGTCCCACGACACCGGAAGCCTCGACTACGACCAGCTCTACGACCTGGTGCACATCCTGCGCGCCACCGGCAGCCCCACGGGGGAGTTCTCCGCGGTCACCCGCCGACTTGAGCGGGAACGCATGCCGGACGGAACCGTGCGCGACCCCTCCTCCTATCTGGGCACGCCCGACGCCTCGCTGTTCGTGCAGCGCCTGCGGAGCGTGGCCGGATGGACCGTACGGGACAGCCGTCTCCTGGCCGCGGTCGACAAGCAGGCCGACTCCCCGGACGCGCCCCGCGACGGAGCCGCCCGGCTGAACCTGGCCTCGCTCCGGCACAGCGCGGGCGGCGAGCCGTTCTCCCGTCAGGAGGCCGCGCTGTGCCGGGATCCGTCGACCGTGCCGACCACGGTCACCGCCGACAACGTGGTGGCCTGGCAGCGCGCAACCTGGGACTGCGCGGAATCCGGCGTACCGACACCGGTCCCCTCCGTCCCGCGCTGGAGCGTCGACGACCTGGAGGGCGCACAGTCCGCCGCCACCCTGGTCGTCGGCCTGCACCGGACGGGCCAGGAGGACCGGACCCCCGGATGGCTGACCGCGCACGCGCTCGAACGGTGGGCGGCCGACCCGGGACCCCGCGCGAGCGTCTACGACCGTGCGCTGATCGTCCGCGCCTACCTGCTGCTCGGCGGCCGTGCCGACGCATCCATGGTCGGAGACCTCGCCGCCGAGTTCCGGGCGCACCGGGGCTGTCCGGGGCTTCCCGGCCTGTACCGACCCGATGACGAGCCGGGCTGCGACCTCAAGACGACATGGGCGGTCTGGGAGCTGGACAAGGCCCTCGACCGGAAGCTGGGAACCCTGCCCCCGCAGGGCCCCTGAGACAGAGAGCGAGCACAACCTCCGTGAACACACTGCTGACAGCGAGTGGAGTGGGCAAGTCCTATGCGCTGCGCGGCCGTCGGGTCGACGTCCTCAAGGACGTCGATCTCGCGGTCGCGCCGGGATGCGTCACCGCGCTCGTCGGACACTCGGGATCGGGCAAGTCCACCCTCCTGCACATCCTCGGGCTGCTCACGAAACCCGATACCGGCCGGGTGGAGCTGGAGGGCCACGACACCCACGGCCTGTCGGACAACGCACTCGCGGACCTGCGGCGCCGGCGGCTGGGCTTCGTCTTCCAGTCCTACAACCTGCTGCCGCAGCACAGCGCCCTGCGGAACGTCCTCCTCCCATTCACCGGCAGGCGCCGGGAGGCGGAGGCCAGGGCCCGCGGTCTGCTGGAGCGCGTGGGGCTGGGAGACCGGTGCGAGCACCGGCCCGGCGAACTGTCCGGGGGCGAACAGCAGCGCGTGGCGCTGGCCCGGGCGCTGGTGAACGATCCGCCACTGCTGCTGGCCGACGAACCCACCGGAAACCTGGACACCGGGAGCGAGGCCGTGCTGCTGGGCCTGTTCCGGGAGTTGGCGGACGACGGGCGGGGGGTGCTGGTCGTCACCCACGATCAAGCCGTCGCGGACGCGGCCGACGTCGTCCACCGACTGGGCGGGAGCACCGCCCTGCCGGCACCGGACGAGACGAACGGCCGGTCCTGGGCGACCACCCGGAGCGCGCGGGAGGGCGAGCTGTGAACCTCTTACAGGTGGCGTGGTGGAACGTGCGCACGCTGCGCAGGCGGCTGCTGGGGCTGGTGGCGATGGTCGCGGTGGCCGGCGCGGTGTGTATGGGCGCCATCGGGATCGCCTCGAACGCGCAGGGCACGACGACCAGTCAGGTCGGGGAGTCGACGGCGAACCGGTCGGTCACGGTGGACTCCCCCGAAGGGCGTCCCGACACCGCCCAGTTGACGCAGGCGACGGAGCAGCGCCTGGCGAAGATCGCTCACGTGGTGTCGGTCCAGCACCGGCTCCAGGTGTCCATGCCGGTACGGGACAACCCCGAGGGGGCCGACCTGCTGTACGCGACGACCTACCGCAAGGCGCTCGCGCCCCCCGTGGTCAAGTCGGTCCGCAAGCAGCTGTTCCCGTTGCACCGCGGTGAGGTCGTCTTTCCGGCCGCCACGCACGGTGTGGACCTGTCCTCGATGGTGGGCAGGACGGTGACGGTGGACGCGCACCGCTATGTGCGGCCCGGCGTGGGGGACACGGTGAGCGACCGGGTCAAGGTGGTGGGCCTGTACGACCCCGGCTGGCAGTTCGACGGACCGGACACCGCGTATGTGGACGACGCGACCGTGGTGAAGTGGGCGGCGGCCGCGGCGGGCAGGACCACCGACGACTACCTGCGCACATCGGGGTGGGACCAGCTGACGCTGGTGGCCGACAGCGCCGCCCATGTACCGGGCGTGCTCAAGACCGTGCAGAGCATGAACTACCCGGCCGTCGCCCTGCAGCAGCAGCTTGAGGCTCTTCCCGGAGTGCTGCAGTTGGTCGCCCTTACCGGGAACGTGCTGCTCGGCGTCCTGGGCGTGCTCGCCTTCGCCGGGGCGGTCACGGTGACGGGTGCGCTGGGGCGGCAGCGGGCCCAGGAAGTGGGCATCCTCAAGGCGGTCGGTTTCCGCAGCCGTTCGGTGACGGGGATGCTCGTGGCGGAGATGGCGCTCGCCGGGGTGGTCGCGGCCGCGGCCGGGGTCGTGCTCGCGGTGGGCGTGGCCGGCGCGGCCGCCGCAGGCCTCCGGCGTATCGGCGACATCGCCCCGTACGTGCACGACACGGTGCCGCTTCCGGGGCTGCCGACGATGGTCTCCCTGTCGGTCGCGACCGTTGTCGTCGTGGCCGCAGGCGCCGTGCTCCCGGCACGTCGTGCCGCGCGCATGTCCCCCACCGAAGCCATGAAGGACTGGTGATTCCTGTGCCGCGGCACAAGACGTCGTACGCCGCCCTCGCGGTGTCCGCTGCCCTGCTGACCTCCTGTTGCGGCTGTTCCGGTGCCGACGACGTGGAGTTGGGAACGGACTGGAAGGGCTCGCAGACCTTTGTGACCGCGAGCGTGTCCGGGTACACCGTGGTGGTCGGCATCAATCCCGGGGCCCACCACGCGCAGGCGCTGGCCGTGGTGCCGAAGAAGGTCGGCGACGACGACGTACTGGCCCCTCAGCTCGTGCGGCTGGCCGACGGGACGTGGTGGCTGTCGACGCCCCGCAAGGGGGAGCGCCCGGACCGGTCCTTCGCGCTGGACACCGCCCGGCACGCCCTGGCCGAGAAGGACGACACGGAGCGGCTGCGTCAACTCGTGCCGGGCCGGAGCCTGGTGGCGGCCGTTCACGACTCCTCCGGAGGCGGTCGGGACGCTGCGGCGGACGGCGGAACCACCGGTGTGCTGATCCGCGACGCGAAGACGTGGAAGAAGGTGCGGGACGTGCGGGTTCCGGGGCCGGTCACGCTGGCGGCGTCCGATCCGTCCAGCGACACGGTGTGCCTGGCCACCGGGCAGGGGTCCGATGTGAAGGCGAGTGTCCTCGACCTCACCACGGGCAGGACCAGGCAGGTCGGGGAGGCCGGCGGCGTGCGGGTGCAGCAGCTGGCATGTCCGGCGGGCACCCCCGTCCTGGCCGGTACCCCTGCCCGGATCGGCCGGGGAACCGCGCTGAAGGTGACCCTGAGGAACGCGGACGGGGCAGCTGTGCTGAGCGCGGACGGCGGAAGGGTCGATGCCGTGCAGGCGTCGAAGGACACCGTGGTGGTCGCGGTGAGCACCGGGCAGGACAGCGATCTCGTCGAGCTGGACCGGAGGACCGGGCGGGAACTGCGGCGGGCGACGGTCGAGGGCATGGACGGTTCGTCCCTGCTGCGGCACACGCGGGACGGCTGGGTGATGGTCTCGGACAACACCGCGGCCGTGGTCGACCTGGACAAGGGGACGTCCCGGACGTTCGACCTGCCGGGAACGCTGACGAGCTTCTGAACCGACCGGGATTGCCCGTGATTTCCACGCCCGTGGACCCCTTCGGCAATAAATCTTTACACCTTGAGCAACCCATGGCATGATCAAGAATGCGTCAACAGCCGGTCAACCAAGTGTGGACATCAGGGAAATGCTCACGCTTCTCCGCGCTGTTAATGGTGCATACCAACGGGGTGTTCGTTTTGACCAACTATTCAGTTCTCGTGCCATTTTTGCCCAAGCGTCCTGAACAACTGCTGCCCTACGCGGGGCTGGTCCACTGGACCCGGGCCGCGCGGCTGTGGCAGGGGCAGGCGCTGTTTCTGGAGCCGCACCAGGGCTTCGCGCACGCGGCCGGAGCCGGCTTCCGCGTGCCGACCGGACTCGGTGTCACGCTCATGCCGCTGCGGCATCCGTACGAAGCGGCGCTCCAGGCCCGGTCGCTCGCGCTGGCGACAGGTCAGCCGGTCGTGGCCGGTTTCGGGCCCGGCGGCCGGTCGATGCAGCAGAGCCTGCTCGGCGAGCCGTACCGCAGTCCGCTGACCGCCGCACGCGAGTACTTGACGATCGTCCGCGGGCTGCTGGCCCATGAAGTCGTCGACGTCAAGGGCGAGTACTTCTCGTGCCACGGCGCGCTGCACGCCTTCCCGTCCCCGCCGGTCGAACTGGGCCTGGGCGTACTCCGCCCCGGCATGGCCCGACTGGCCGGGGAACTGGCCGATGTCGCGATCACCTGGCTGACCCCCGCCTCCTACCTGGAGGACACCGTGCTGCCCGCCCTGCGCGAAGGCGCCGGGAAGGCCGACAGGCCCGTGCCCCGGCTGACGGCGATCGTGCCCCTCGCCCTGGAGCGCGAGGGGCACGACCCGGGCACGCTCGCGCTGGCGAGCAACGCCGCCCACCTGCAGGGGCCGCACTATCTCGACATGCTGCGACAAGCCGGTGTGCGGGTGAGCGGCACGGACGTGAAGGCCGACGCGCAGGCGCTCGTGGACGGCGGCGCGTTCCTCAGCGGCGATGTGTCCGGACTGCTGGAGCGGCTGAACGCGTACGAGAAGGCCGGAGTGGACGAAGTGGTACTGAATGTGACAGGCGTCTTCAATGTCGCCGGCGCACAGGAAGCCATGTCCGACCTGAAGCAGATTCTTGCCGCGCTTTCCGCCGTGTAGCTACGTTTGGTTACGTGTAGGCATATGCCGTCCGGTGCGAATGTGCGCGCTTTTTCGGATACCGCACCCGTAGCGCATTGAATTTCAGCTGCACGGCTGCATTCCAGACCTTTACCGACGGGTCTCTTTGTGCTGCGCGAAATCGGTTCCGGTATATGGGAAATCAAATCGGGAGATGAAAAGGGGATGCGATGTCCGCGCTGAAAGAGCGCCTCATGAGCTGGGCGACCGGGCGCACGACGGTGTCCCAGGACACGGCGCACGCCGCCCGCACCGTCGTTCTGGAGGACGCCGACCAGCTGGCACGCCTGCTGGCCTCCGACGTGGTGGACGCCGACACCCTGGTCCTCGCGCCCGGTGCGGAGGTCTCCGACGGGCGTCCCGGTGTCATCGGATACGAGGGCTCGCTCGCCGAACCGGGCACCGAGTTCACCCATGACCCCGGCTTCTACCTGCAGATCCAGGCGTACGGCATCAGCGAGTACATGTCGGTCGTCGGACCCACCCTCGTACGGGTCGCCGACCCGACGGACTTCGAGTCCTACCTCCTCGACGCCGACCGCGCCCGCAGCCAGGGCGCCTTCGCCGACTTCCTCACCAACCCGGCCATCCAGCTCGCGGACCTGCCCGCGCTCGGGGCCGGCCAGGACGGGGACGGCCCCGGCCTGCGGCTGTACGTGGGGCGCTCGGGAGAGATGTCGACCTCGCCGGGCGGGAGTCCCCTGGGCAGGGTCGGTGACAGCTTCGGCGCCCTCACGGAGGCGTGGAAGCGGAGCAACGCGGAGAGCGGCCGGCCCTGCGCGGTCTGCCTGGGTGCCGTCGTACCGGAGGCCGACCGGGTCGCCGCGCTCGCCGAACGGCCATGGCTCGGCCGCTACCTCGCCGCCGTGCACGCCCTTCGTGACCTGCGGGCCCGCGGCATCCTCGTGACCGGAGTCTCCGGCTTCGGCGAGCGCCTGACGTCGGACCTCGCGGAGCACCCCGCGCCCGCCGACGACTCCGACCCCGGCCTCCCGCTGCTGCTCCGGGCGGGCGAGGACGTCTACGCCCACGACGCACACCATGGGCGTACCTTCCGGCTGAGCCGTGCGGTCGCCGAGACGGCCGAGGCACTGCTCGTCTGCGGCTCCCCGGACGCGGCGGCGCCGTACGTCGAGCGGGCCAGGTCGGCCGCCGTACTAGGGCAGTTCACCGCCACCGGGCTCGCCCTCGTGGCCGAGCCGCTCGTGGACGCGGGGAGGTGACACGCGTCATGAGGACGGATGCGACGGCGCTGCCCGGGACCGCGATCCCCGGGCGGGCGGGCGAACTGCTCGCCGCGCTCGGCGACCGCGCCGAGTGCTGCGGTCTCTACGACGCGAACGGCTCGTCGATCTACCACGAGCTGTCCCAGCAGGACCACCACGAGGTACGCGAGCTCATCGCCCTCGTGCGACGCCACCCCGGCCCCGTGCTCGACCTGGCCGCGGGCTCGGGGCGGCTCACCATGCCCCTGCTCGCGCTCGGCCGCGAGGTCAGCGCGCTCGAACTCTCCGAGAGCATGCTGGATCTGCTGCGCGAACGGCTGGACGCGGCGCCCGCCGCACTGCGCGAGCGCTGCACCCTCGTACGGGGCGACATGAGCGACTTCGCGCTGCGGCGCGAGTTCGACTGTGTCGTCCTGGCCACGACCTCGGTCTCGCTGCTCGACGAGGCGGGCCGCAAGGGTCTGTACGCCTCGGTCCGCGCGCACTTGGCGCCCGGCGGCCGCTTCCTGCTGACGACCGTCGATCTCGAAGCGTCCCAACAGCCCGAGTTCGAGCTGGAGTTCAGCACCGCGGCGGGCAACGACTACCGGATGTTCGAGTACTGGGAGCAGGGCATGGAGGCCCGCACCGTCACCGTCTTCCCCGCCCACCACGGCCCGGGACCGGTCCGCGTGGGGCTGACCAGCATCCGCGTCCTGCCCGCGGACCGGCTGGCGGCGGAGCTGAGCGCGAACGGGTTCCGGGTCACCGCCCGCCACACGCTGCCCCCGGTCGGCGTGCGCCACCACAGCACGCTCCTCGAAGCGGAGGCCGCGGCATGACGACGACAGACACACGGGTCGGAGCCCTCTGGCCCTCCCTCCTCGCCCCCGAACACCACGGCAAGGACGAGCTGTGCGCGGTCTCCGCGGACGGCGTCCGGGTCCGCTTCGCCGACGGCCGGGAACTCCTCTGCGCCTCCAGCGGTCTGTGGAACACCAACCTCGGATACGGCAACCGGGCCATCGCCGAGGCAGCCGCCGAAGCGCTGCGCTCGGCCTCGTACCTCAGCACCTTCCGCTACGAGAACGTGTATGCCCGCCGCGCCGCCGACGCCCTCGTCCAGGCGGCGGGACCGGAACACTACGGGCGGGTCCTCTTCTCGACCTCCGGCGGTGCCGCCAACGACCTCGCGACGAAGGTCGCCAGGCACTACCAGGCGCTGCGCGGCGAGGACCGGCGCAAGGTCGTCGTAGGGCTGCGCGGCAGCTACCACGGGCTGACCTTCGGGGGCTTCGCCCTGACCGGCGAGGACCTGGGCCAGCAGCTGTACGGCGTCGACCAACGGCTCGTACGGCACGTACCGCCGAACGACCCGGAGGAACTGCGCACCCTCCTCGCCCGGCAGGGCGGTCAGATCGCGGCCGTCGTGGTCGAGCCCGTCCTCGGCTCGGGCGCGATCCCGCTCGACGAGCAGTACATCGCCGCACTGCTGCAACTGCGGGAGGAGTACGGCTTCCTGCTCGTCGCCGACGAGGTCGCGACCGGCTTCGGCCGTACCGGCGACTTCTTCGCCTCGCATCGCTGGCCGGCACCGCCCGACCTGCTGATCGCCTCCAAGGGGCTCACCAACGGCACGAGCGCCGCGGCGGTCGTCCTCGCCTCCCATGCCGTCGCGGACGCCTTCCACGAGGCCGGCGCCCTCCTGAGCCACGGTGAGACACAGGCCGGAACTCCTGTCGCCTGCGCGGCGATCCTCGCGACGCTCGCCGAGATGAGGCGCCTCGACGCGGTCCCGCGGGCCCGCCGCCTCGGCGCCCTGCTCACCCGCGAACTCGACACGCTGGCCGTCGGCCACCCCCTCGTCACCGGGAGCACCGGGGTCGGCTGCTTCCGCTCGATCCGCCTGACAGCGACCGACGGCAGCGGCCTGCCGTTCCCCCAGCACGAGGTGCCCGCGCTGGTCGAAGCCGTCCGACGGGCCGGCGCGATCGTGCACCCCGGTCTGCACGGCGTCCAGCTCATTCCCGCCCTGACATACACCGACACCGAGGTGACGGAACTCTTCGCCTGCCTGCGAGCTGGGTTCGACCTGCACAGGGACGCCACCACCGAGCGAGCGGGAGCCGGCCGATGACCGGGCCCGGGGAGTACACCGCCGCCGCCGGTCCGGGAGGCCGTGCCGCTCTTGACGGTATCGATGCGCTGGTCCGTCGGCTGGGCGCGAGTCCCGCGCTCGGCGCTGCCCGGACCGTGCTGCTCGTCGACAGTGGAGTGTGGCGCACGGAGATCCGGCAGCGCGTGGCGGAGGCGTTCGGTCCGCGATCGTACGAGTCCGTGACGCTGAGCGGGGCCGGTGACCTGGACGACGTCCTCGCGCTCGGGGCCCGGCTCGAAGGAGCGGGGCTGGTGGTCGCGCTGGGCGGCGGCTCGCTGCTCGACCGGGCGAAGCTGGCGAGCCTGGCCGCCGCGGGACCCGAGGTGGCACGCCGTCTGACGGTGCCGCAGCGCACCGGACTCATCGTGCTCACGCGGGTTCCGCCGCGCCCCATGCCCCTGATCGCCGTACCCACGACCATCGGCACCGGCTCGGAGGCGAGCGCGGTCGCCTGCCTCGCCTACAAGGACGCCAAGCGCCTCGTCATGGGAGCGGCGCTCAGGCCCGAGCTGTCGGTGCTCGATCCGCTCGCCACCGCGACCCTGCCCCGGCAGCTGCTCGTCGAAGGCGTCCTGGAGACGTTCTTCCGTCTCGTCAGCCCGTACATCGGCGACCACGCCGATCTGCCGGAACCGGACGCCCGCGTCGAGGCCGCCGCCGTACGCCTGGTGCGGCTCGGGGACGAGATCGCGGACGCGACCCACGCGGGCGGGCGGGCCACCGACGAACAGCGGGCGCGGAGCGCGCGGCTCAGCGCCGAGAGCCACACCTGGCACTTCCACGACGGCCGTGATCCCTACGCCGTCAAGGGCTGGCTCATCGCCAACGAGCTGTCCACCGTGCTCGGCCTGCGCAAGATGACGGCCGTCGCCGCCCTGTTGCCCGCGCTGTGGCAGGCCATCGACCAGGGCGAGGAACGCCTGGGTTCGAGGCGGCGGCTGCGCCGGCTGTGGGCCGTGCTCCGCACGGGACGCGGACGGTCGCTGCCCGCCGGTCCTGCGGCCGGTGTGGCCGCTCTCGTCGACTCGTGGGGGATCGGGCGCCGCGTCGTCGCGGACACCGACACGACAGAGGCGATCGCGCACCGCACGGTCCGGGCCTGGGGAGCGGGACTGCCGATGCTCGGCGGCCTCGGGCACCCCGATGTGCTGGAGCTGCTGGCTCGCACCGTGGTGCCACCGGCCAGGGGACTCGCCCCGGCCGTCTGAGACTTCCGCGACGGCTCGCCCTCAGGGCGCCGTGGCGGGGGACATGAAGAACATCCGCTGTACATGGAGGAGGGGACATGCAGGGTACGGAGACCGCCAAGCCGCTGCTGGAACTCGGTATGCAGGAGCTGGAGCCGATGGACGCGCCGGGCTGGTGGACCGCGATCGGCGTCAGCGCCGGCGTGGTCGTCAGCGCCTCCGCCGCCTACGGCAGTGCCGCCGCTTCGGTGTCGCTGCTCACCTGAGCCCGTGCCGGTCGGGCACCGAGTGTCCACCGCACGTGTACATGACCGACTCACCACGAGGGAGGTGAAACACATGGAGCAGACCAAGGAATTCGCCCCGCTGCTTGAGCTGGGCATGCAGGAGCTGGAGGCCATGGAGGCCCCGGGCTTCTGGACCGGGTTCTCGGTCGGCGTCGCGATCAGCGGCGTGGCCTCGGCGAGCGCCGCGGTCAGCGTGGCCGTCAGCATCGCCACCTGAGTCCAGTGACCGAGCCCGGTGCCGTGGCGACGGCCATCATCCGCCGCCACGGCCCCGGGCCGGTCCGTCAGAACCTAGCACCGCGAGGTGGAGGAAAAAATGAACCGCAGGAGCACCGCGGGCATCGCCCTGTCCGTCGCCGGTCTCTGCGTGCTGATCGCGCTGGCCGCCCTGTCGACCGCGTTCGAACTGTCGGGGGCGGTGCGTATCGCCGTCATCGTCCTGCTGGTCTGCGGCATCGCCGGAGCGGCTGCCGTGGTCGCGTCCTCGGTGGCCAGGAGCAACCGTGAGTGAGCCGCCCGTCATCGAGTTCCATGGCGTGACCAAGACATACGGCGAGGTCACCGCGGTGGAGGACCTCACCTTCGCCGTACGCCCCGGCCGGATCGTGGGCCTCCTCGGCCGCAACGGCGCGGGCAAGAGCACCGCGCTGCGGGTCCTGCTCGGCCTGGTCCGGCCGACGACCGGACACGCGAGCCTCTTCGGGCACGCGTACCAGGATCTGCCGGACGCCCCCCGCCGGATCGGCGTCAGCATGGACACGATCGGCCCGACCCCGGGTACGACGGGCCGCCGCGACCTGCGGATCTGGGCGCGGAGCCTCGGCCTGCCCGCGCGCCGCGTGGACGACGTGCTCGACCAGGTCGGCCTCACCGACAGCGCCGACCGCAGGGTCAAGGGCTACTCCACCGGTATGCGGCAACGCCTCGCGCTCGCCACCGCGCTGCTCCCCGACCCCGAACTCCTGGTCCTCGACGAGCCGGTGAACGGTCTCGACCCGGACGGCATCCGCTGGCTGCGCGCACTGCTGCGCACGCTCGCGGCGGAAGGAAGAACCGTCCTGCTCTCCAGTCACCTGCTCGCCGAGGTCGAGCAGACCGTCGACGACGTCGTCATCCTCCAGCGCACCCTGCGCTACTCGGGCGCGCTGGCGAGCCTCACCACCGACGGCGCCGACCGTCTGGAGGACCGGTTCTTCGAACTGGCCGGCGCGAGCGCCTCGGGCGGCACCCGTGACTGACGCACTGCGCGGTGAATGGCTCAAGGCCCGCAGCGGCCGGGCGTGGATCGTGCTCCTGGTGTCCGGCGTCTACATGTCGGTCATGACGAGCTTCGGCTACGGCTCCGAGGGCGACAAGGCGCTCGACCAGGGCAGCGCCGATCTCGCCGCCGTGACCGACGACGTCGTCCGCGCCTGGATGATGACCTTCCTCTTCGCCGCGCTCTACGGCGCCGTCGTCGTCACGCGCGAATACGGCTCGGGCTCGATCAGCCGCTCCGTCCTCGTGACCGGGCGTGCGCGCCTGTTCGGCGCCAAGCTCGCCGTGGGCGCGCTGATGGGCGCGCTGTCCGGAGCGGTCGCCGTGGTCTGCTCGGTGCTCTCCGCGTGGGGCGTACTCGCCGTCTACGGGCGGGACTTCGCCTGGACGCAGGAGACGACCCTGATCGCGGCCGGCGTGTTCGTGTGCAACGTCCTCGCCGCTCCCTGGGGCGTCTTCCTCGGCTGGATCATCCGTCACCAGATCGCCTCCGTCGTCACGGTCATGGGACTGACCCTGCTGGTCGACCCCGGTCTCCAGCAGCTCGCCCCGAAGGCCTCCGGCTATCTGTTCACGATCGCGATGAGCTCGGTCTACCGGGACGTGGGCCACACACTGCTCTCCCCGCAGGCCGCCCTCCTGGTCATCGCGGGCTGGCTCGCCGCCGCCGGCTTCGCCGCGTACCGGCTGCTCCGCGTCCGCGACCTCACCTAAGGCAGGCAGACAGCATGTCCACCAAGACCGAGACGGCCCCCGTGCCGCCCGAGCTGCTGGCCCGTCCCCGGCTCGCCGCCGACGTGTCGGTGCACGAACCGGCCGAGGAGGGGGCGTCGTGGCTGATCCAGCAGGGCCAGGCACGGTACTTCCGCGTCCAGTCCGACCTGGCCCGCCTCGCCCTGGCGCTCAACGGGACCCGCGACCACCCCCTGCTCGCGGAGATCCTCGGGGCACCGTGGACGGTCGACGCGGTCACGGAAGCCGTGGAGAAACTCGCGGCCGGGAAGCTGCTCGACAACGGGGAGGCCGTCCGCAGGAGCGACCGCCGCTTCAAGTTCGTGCCGCCGCTGACCCTGCAGTTCACCCTCGTCCGGCCCGAGCGCCTGCTGCTCCGCATCGCACCGCTCGTGAAGGCACTGACGGGGCGGGCCGGGGCGGTGGCCGCGATCGTGCTCGCGCTGACCGGACTGCTCGCGCTCGCGGGACAGTCGGCCCGGGTCGGCACAGCCCTCGGGCAGCCGCTCGGGCTCGGCACGTACCTGGCCGTCTTCGTGGGCGTCCTGGCCACGACCGCCGTCCACGAGTTCGGGCACGGCGCGGTCCTCACCCATCACGGGGGACGCCCCGGCCGGATGGGCGTGATGCTCTTCTATCTGTCACCCGCCTTCTTCTGCGACGTCACCGACGGCTGGCGGCTGCCCCGCAAGGGCCAGCGGGTCGCGGTGGCCCTGGCCGGGATCGCCACGCAGGTGGTCATCGCCGGGGGCGCGGCGGTGGCCTCGCTCTTCCTCACCGGCGCGGCCCGGGACGGGCTGCTCGTCTTCGCCTTCGTCACCTATGTCGCGGGCCTGCTCAACCTCGTCCCGTTCGTCAAACTCGACGGCTACATCGCGCTGATGAGCCACCTCGACGTCCCGCATCTGCGTGACCGGGCCCTGACCGACGCACGCCGCGCGGTCGCCGGTCTGCTCCTCGGCGGTCGCCACAGCCGCGAGCTGCCCGAACTCGGCCGCTGGGCCGTGCCGTTCGGCCTCGCCTCGATGGTCTTCCCGCTCTACATGATCGCCACCGCCGTCGGCCTGTGGGGCGACACGCTCCAGCGCATCGGCGTCGTCGGCGCCTCACTCATGCTGTGCGGGGTCGGCTATCTCGGGTACCACCTCGGCCGCGGCTTCCTGCGGGTCGTACGGGAAGCACGCACCGGCGGCGCGGGCACGGCCCGTATCGGCGCCGTCGCGGTCCTGCTCACCGGGGTGCTCGCCGCCGTCCTCGTGCTCGTGGACGTCCCGTACACGGTGAGCGCGGGATATGCCGTACGGGACGGTGGAAAGGTGGACCTCCTGCTCCCGCAGTCCGCCGACCGCTCGGTGATCGAAAAAGGTGCGACGGTACGGCTCTACCGCGTGGGCATCGCCACCAAGAGCGAGACCGGGCGCGGTGTGATCACCGACGACCGGCCCACCGCGACGACGGCCCCGCTCTCCGCCTTCCTGCCGGTACGGGCCGACACCCTGCCCACCCCCGCCGACGGGTACCGGCTGCGCCTCACGAAGACCCCGGAGGACGCCCTGGGCGGGGCCGTCGTGGACGCGGGACGGATGCCGGCCGGGCAGTGGATCTTCACCAAGTACGTACTGCCGGCCTTCCGCTGGTGACCGGCCCCGCACCGGCCGACCGACCCGACCACTCCGCCCCGGCCACGACCGGGACGGCATCGAGGAGACCCTGATGGACTTCCGGTATCTGACGTTCTGCCGGCCGGGCGAGGTCTTCTACGACATACAGGCCCCCGCCGGCGCCGAGGACGACTTCCCCGCCGCGCGCGCCCCGCTCCCCGAGGGCTGGACCCGCAGTTCGAACGAGGACTGGGTGGTCTTCCACCCGCCAGGTGTCGAACTCCCCGAGCAGGGCTGGAAGATCCATGTGACGGCGACCCCGGAGAACGCCGAGCGGATCAGCCGCCTCGTACGCGACCACTGCCTCGCGCACGGGGTGTACTTCAAGTTCATCCGCAGCCCCGCCGTGCTCGTGCGCCGCAACAGCAAGTACGGGGACCGGGGCAGCAGCGGCAAGTTCGTCACCCTGTACCCGCTCGACGAGGAGATGCTCACCCGCCTCCTCGACGAACTCGACCTCCTGCTCACCGGCGAGAGCGGACCGTACATACTCAGCGACCTCCGCTGGCGCTCGGGACCGCTCTACGTCCGCTACGGCGGCTTCGTCGCGCATCTCGCGCGCGACGCGTCGGGAGAGCTCGTCCACTGCGTCAAGGACCCTTCCGGGAACTGGGTGCCCGACGTTCGCGGCCCCGGCTTCCGGCCGCCCTCCTGGGTGACCCTGCCCGACCGCCTCCAGGAGGCGCTCGCGGCACGCGACAGCGGAACGCTCACGGATTTCCCCTACCGCCCGGTCAAGGCCCTGCACTTCTCCAACGGCGGCGGCGTCTACCTCGCCACCGACACCCGCGACGGTACGACCGTGCTGCTCAAGGAGGCCCGCCCGCTCGCCGGGCTCGACGCCGGAGGCTTCGACGCCGTCGCCCGCCTGCGTAACGAGCACTGGGCCCTGCGGCGCCTCGCGGGACTCGACTGCATGCCCGCGCACGCCGAGTTCCGCAAGGGCCACGAGCACTACTACCTGGCCCGCGAATACGTCGAGGGCAGGGCGCTGGGCCAGGAGATGCAGGAGCGCAACCCGCTCCTCGGCACCGGGCCCACGACGCCGGAGGACTTCGCCGCCTACACCCGCTGGGCGCTGGACACCCTCGACAGCATCGAACGCGGCGTCGGCGAACTCCACGCACGCGGCGTCGTCTTCGGTGACCTCCATCCGAACAACGTGCTCCTGCGCCCGGACGGCAGCGTCGTCTTCATCGACCTGGAGGCGAGCAGCGAGGTGGTGGCCGCCGCACCCCAGGCGATGGCGGCGCCCGGCTACCAGGCTCCGGCCGGGTACACGGGAGCGGACGTCGACCGGTACGCCATGGGCTGCCTGCGCCTGGGCATCTTCCTGCCGCTCACCCAGGCACTGCCGTGGTCGGCGGACAAGGCAGAGCAGTTCCTCGCGCTGATCGCGCGCATCTTCCCCGTCCCGCCGGAATTCGCGGGCCAGGTACACGGGGATCTGGCACCACCCGCCGGCACGGACCCGTCTCCCCGCACGGCCGCTCCCTCCGCTCCCCTCCCCTTCTCCTGGCCCGTGGCAGGCCCCGACACCGAAACCTGGCCAGAGCTGCGCAGGCGGCTCGCCGACGGCATCGTCGCCGCCGCGACACCCGGGCGCGCGGACCGCCTCTACCCCGGTGACATCGAGCAGTTCCACGGCCGGGGCGGCGGCGCGAACCTCGCCCACGGCGCCGCAGGAGTGTCCTGGGCCCTGTTCCAGGCCGGCATCGAGGTGCCCGAGGAACACCTCGACTGGCTCCTCACCGCAGCCGAGCGCGTGGAGACACCCGGCTTCTACGACGGCCTGTGCGGGATCGCCTTCGCCCTCGACGCGCTAGGTCTCCGCGCACCCGCCGGGGAACTCCTGAAACGCGCCGAGACCAGCTGGACCGCCGTCGACGCGGACCTCGACGACAGTCTCTTCCGCGGCCGAGCCGGCATCGGGCTCACCCTCCTGCACTTCGCGCGGGAGTACGGCGAGCCCGACCGGATCGAGCACGCCGCGCGACTCGCCCACCGCATCACCGGACTCGCCCAGGGCGGCAGGCGTCGCCCCGGCCTGCTGTACGGCGGTTCGGGACAGGCGCTGTTCCTGTGCAGGCTCTTCGAGCACACCGACGAGCCGAAGTACCTCGACCAGGCGGTCGAACTGGTCCGCGCCGACCTGACCGAGAGCGGCTGGTCGCCCGACCCGGAGCGAACGACGCCGCACGCCGCCTGGTCCGTGCCGGTGATCAGCGGCGGCGCGGGTACGGCCCTGGCCGTCGACGCGGTGCTCGAACACACCTGGGACCCGGAACTCGCCCAGGCACGAACGGCCCTGGTCGAGCGGCTGGCCACCCCCTTCTTCAGCCACGCCGGTGTGTTCACCGGACGGGCGGGGGCGATGCTGGCCCAGCACAGAATGCGCTCACCGGACCGGACCGGCGCCGCGGAGAGGTCCGGAGCCATTGCGGGCAGGCTCGGAGCCGCCCCGGTCGGCTCCGAAACCGCCGTGTCCGCCTCCCCGCCCTCCCACCTCGCCGCCCTCGGCCTCCACGCCGTCCCGCACGCCGGGGGCCCCGCCTTCCTCGGTGACCAGTGCCTGCGGCTCTCCACGGACCTGGCCACCGGTGCCGCCGGAGTCCTGCTCGCCGTCGACACCGTCCTCACCGGCAAGAACACCGGGCTGCCGTTCCTCACCGGCCGACCGGCCCTGCCCGCCGGGAACGGCGGCTCCGCGTGACGCCCGTTCCCCGCTTCTCCGTCATCTGCCCCACCTACAACCGCTCCCGCGCCATCACCCGCACCCTGGACTCCGTCCGCGCGCAGTCGTTCCCCAGCTGGGAACTGCTGGTCGTCTCCGACGGCAGCACCGACGACACGGACCACTGGGTACGCGCCGCAGCCGCGCGGGAGCCGCGCATCCGGCTCGTCCGCACTGCCCGGCACGGACATCCGAGCGGCCCGCGCACGGCCGGACTCACCGAGGCGCGCGGCGAGTTCGCCGCATACCTCGACCACGACGACGAGTGGCGCGCGGACCACCTGCGGGTGCTGTCCGATGCCTTCGAAGCCGGGGCGGACCTCGTCGCGACCGGCTGCGAGCGCAGGACCGCCGCCGGGGAACTGGTCTCGCGTTCCGACGTTCTCGAAGTGGTCTGGCACCCCGAGATCCAGTTGCTGGGGCCCATGTTCGAGCCCTCACGCGTCGCGCACCGCCGCCCGCTCGCCGAGAAGGCGGGCGGCTGGCGGACGGGCGACGGCCTTGAGGACTGGGACCTGTGGCTGCGGATGACCGATCTCGGCCTGCGTTTCACGACGGTCCACGCACACACCGCGACCCTCCTCGACGACACTTCCACCCGCAGACACCGGACCCCTCGACGCCACCGCCTTCCGCTCGCGGTCTTCGACGACGCCCGGCTCGCGCACGACGCGCTGCGCCGGCTGCGCGCCGGCGAGTACGACGAGGAGTTCCGCCGCGCCTACGTCGAGGACACGACTGAGTGGTACGAGCGCATGACGACCACCCCCGAGTTCGTCCTGCCCGTGGGGTGGCACGGGGAACTGCGCCACGAGATCGCCCGCCGCGCGGCGGCCCCCGGCGAGCTGTGGCCCGATCTGGTCCTGCTCCCCGAACAACGCGACCGTTTCGTCCTCGCCCAGCTCCTGTGGTGCGCCGGTGCCGACCACGCCCGCCGTGTCGCATCCCTCGTCGCACGCGTACAGCGCCGCCAGCTCGCTCTGGCGGCCGAGGTCGCCGGGGTGGAGCGGGCCGCGCGCTGACCATGGGCGTGTCCGGGACTCGTCGGGCGTCGCCGTAGGCTCGGAGACATGAGTCTGCGCCTGAGTACCGTGATCCTTCCGCACCGCCGCTGGCATGAGGGCGGCCGTGCCGCATGGCAGCGCGCGGAGGAACTCGGGTTCCACACCGCGTACACCTACGACCACCTGTCCTGGCGTACGTTCCGGGACGGCCCGTGGTTCGGTGCGATCCCGACGCTGACGGCAGCGGCGGGCGTCACGGAGCGGATGGGTCTGGGCACCCTCGTCACATCGCCCAATTTCCGGCATCCCGTGACGCTGGCCAAGGAGCTGATCTCGCTCGACGACATCTCCGGCGGCCGGATCACCCTCGGTATCGGCGCGGGCGGCACCGGCTTCGACGCCACCGCGCTCGGACAGGATCCGTGGACCCCGCGGGAGCGTGCCGACCGGTTCGGGGAGTTCGTGCCGCTGCTGGACCGGCTGCTCACCGAGGACTCGGTGTCGTACGAGGGCGACTTCTACTCGGCGCACGAGGCCCGGAACATTCCGGGGTGTGTGCAGCGGCCCCGGCTGCCGTTCGCGGTGGCCGCCACTGGGCCCCGTGGTCTGAAGCTCACCGCCCGGTACGGACAGGCGTGGGTGACCACCGGAGATCCGAAGCTGTTCGAGAGCGGCACCCCCGAGCAGTCGGTGCGCGCCCTCCACGGTCAGGTCGAGAAGCTGGCGGACGCCTGCGCGGCGGTCGGCCGGGACGCGGCGGGGCTCGACAAGATCCTGCTCACCGGTTTCACTCCGGACCGCGGACGTCCGCTGGAGTCCCTCGGCGCCTTCGTCGACTTCGCGGGCCGGCACCAGGAACTGGGCTTCACCGACATCGTGATCCACTGGCCCATCCCCGACTCCGACTTCGCCGCGGACGAGAAGGCCTTCGAGCAGATCGCCATGGAAGCAACGGCCCAGCTGGCGTGACGACGGTGCCCACCGCACCCGCCCGTCCATGTTTCACGTGAAACAGTCACCTCATGCGGCCGGGGCCGTACCCGGCGGCACATCCCGGGCCGCGCGGGATCAGTGGGACTCGGGGAACCGCAGGTAGCGCATGGGTACCGCCTCGGTGAGCCACACCTCGTTCTCGCTGACCCGGAACACATGACCGTCGCCGTGCATCGCGCCCGCGTCGACGGAGAGCACGACGGGCCGGCCGCGACGGGCGCCCACCCGGGTCGCGGTCTCCCGGTCGGCGGAGAGGTGCACGGCGTGGCGGTTCATGGGCCGGAGCCCTTCGGCCCGGATCGCGTCCAGGTTGCGCGCCACCGTGCCGTGGAAGAGGTACGACGGCGGGGTGGCCGGGGGCAGTCCGAGGTCGACCTCGATGCTGTGGCCCTGGCTGGCGCGGATACGGGTGCCCTCGATCGCGAAGCGTTGCTTGTCGTTGGTGGCCACCACGTGGTCGAGGTCCTGACGACTGAAGCGGAACCCGTGCGCTGCACAGGCGGTGATCAGTGTGTCGATCTCGACCCAGCCGGCCTCGTCGAGAGTGAGCCCGATCCGCTCGGGCTGGTGGCGCAGGTGCTTCGAGAGGTACTTCGACACCTTCACGGTGCGTCTTTCATCCATCCGTTCAGCATGACGGGAGAGACGCGGATCACGCATTTTATTTTGGGGCCGATGTTTGGTCCACAACCAACTGTAGTTATCCACAGGGGGACTTGGCGTTTCTGTGGACAACTCCCTGTCATGTCAGCCCTGTTCGTCAAGATCGGCTGGGGGACGCCCACTTGGCATGAGCGCATCCAACGCCCTTGCCCGCAGCTCCCGTTCAGCCGCGAGCGCCACGAACTCCGCCGCCCGCGCCGCCCCAACCAGCCCCTCCACGGCCCGCATCGTCTCCTCGGGTACAGCCACGGAACGTGACGAGAACGCCGGTGCCGAAGGCCCGACCGCACCCAGGTGCTGCCGCAGTGAACGATTGGCGAACAGCCGCATCGCGCGGGCGAGTTCCGCGTCCACCGTCTGCTGCGCGAGCGGGCGCAGCCGTCGTACGAGCGAGGCCGCCTCGGCCGCGTCCGCGTCGGTCGGACGGTGCGGTCCTTCGAGGTAGCGGGCGAAGACGTGCTCGGTGGTGAACTCCAGGAAACGGGAGGCGATGTGCTCGACCTGGACCCTCAACTCCCGCAGATGGGACGAGATCGCGGACAGCGGAACCCCCGAGGCGTGCAACTCGACCGCCACCGCGAGCTCTTGGGGGCTCGGCACGAGGAAGGAATCGGTGTCTCCAGGGACCGGTTCCAGTACGCCGAGCTCGACGGCCTCGGCGACGGCAGCGTCGTCGGGGTTGCCGCCGAAGCGCCGCTCCAGTTCGGCGCGCGAGATCCGGCCCGCCTCCTCGTCGGTCCACGGCCCGTCCACCTCGGCGACCAGCCCGAGCACCCCGCCCAGGCCCCGGCCCGCGTCCCAGGCCGCCAGCAACTCCTTGATGGAGGCCAGGGTGTAGCCGCGGTCGAGCAGGTCCGCGATCTGGCGGAGCCGGGCGAGATGAACGTCGGCGTACACGTTGGCCCGCCCGCGCCGCTCGGGGCGGGGGAGCAGACCGCGGTCCTGGTAGGCGCGGATCGTCCGGACGGTGGCCCCGCTGAGCCGTGCGAGATCCTCGATCCGGTAGGCGACCCCACCGGAGCCGGTACTCACGCGGCCCCCGCCCGCGCCGCCGGTGACCGTCTCAGGTACTCCACCGCCCGGCTCAGCGATCCCTCCCGCGACGGATGGTAGGAGCGCCGCAGATACCGGGGGACGGCCGCGCCGAGCGACCGCCAGGTGGGCAACAGGCCTTTCCGTACGGCCCTGTTGTGCTCGGCGAGCGAGTAGCGGACGCGCCCGGCGAGTTGCGGGTCGTGGCGGATCAGATAGGCCGTGCCCCAGGCCCACAGGTAGAGCATCACGGGTGCGGTGACCGTCATGCCGGCGATACGGCGGGCGTACCGGGGGAGACCGCGGCCCCCGCAGTGCTGGAACATGTCGAAGGCCACCGCGCGGTGTCCGACCTCCTCCGCGCCGTGCCAGCGCAGCAGGTCGAGCATGATCTCGTCGGCGCCCGCCCGGTCGAGGTCGTCCGCGGCCAGGATCCAGTCGCCCAGCACCGCCGTGAACTGTTCGATCGCCGCGACGACCGCGAGCCTGAAGCGCAGCCACTCGCGCTCGGGCAACGGCGCGCCGAGCGGCGGGCGTTCGCCCAGCAGCCGTTCGAAGAGGAAGTCGACGTACCGGGTGAAGTCGCCGGTGTCGAGCCGCTGGGCGGCGAGATGGTCGAGCACGTGCGCGTGCTGGACGCTGTGTGTGGCCTCCTGCCCCATGAACCCCTTGACGTCTGCGCGGAGTTGAGGGTCCCTGACCAGCGGCAGGCCCTCCTTGAGGACTTTCACGAACCACCGCTCCCCCGCCGGCAGCAGCAGATGCAGCACGTTGACGACATGGGTGGCGGTCGGCTCGTCCGGGATCCAGTGCAGGGGCGTGCGCGACCAGTCGAAGGAGACCCGGCGGGGCGCGATCGCGTGGCGTTCGCCCACGTCATGCTCGCTCACGTCATGCTCCCCCACGTCGTCCTCGTCCTCGTGGTGCTCGTTCGCGGAAGTCACAGCGGCGGCTCCAGCCGGGCCACCGCCCGCAGCGCGCGCGGGGCGAACCGGGACATCAGATGGGCGCCGCGCGCCTCCGGGGTGACCGGTACGACGGCCTGGTCGCGGACGACCGCCCGCAGGATCGCGTCGGCGACCTTCTCCGGCGGGTAGTTCCGCATCCCGTACAGGCGTGCCGACCGCTTCTGGCGCCGTTTCTCCTCGTCGGCGTCGACCCCGGCGAAGTGCGCGGTCGAGGTGATGTTGGTGTTGACGAGGCCCGGGCATATCGCCGAGACGCCGATCCCCTGCCCGGACAGCTCGGCGCGCAGGCACTCGCTGAGCATCAGGACGGCCGCCTTGGAGGTGCTGTAGGCGGGCAGTGTCCTGGAGGGCTGGAACGCCGCCGCCGACGCGGTGTTGACGATGTGCCCGCCCTGGCCGCGTTCGGCCATCTGCTTGCCGAAGAGCCGGCAGCCGTGGATGACGCCCCACAGGTTGACGTCGAGGACCTTCTTCCAGTCCTCCGGGGTGGTGTCGAAGAAGGAACCGGAGAGTCCGATTCCGGCGTTGTTCACGAGGACGTCCACCACGCCGTACTCCCCGGCGACCTTCGCGGCGAGCTTCTCCATGGCCGGACCGTCGGAGACGTCGACCGTCTCGGCCCAGGCCTCGGGGGCGCCGATCAGGCGCGCCAACTCGGCGGTGCGGGCGGCACTTTCCGCGTCCCGGTCGACGGCCACCACGCGCGCGCCCGCCTCGGCGAACGCGAACGCCGTGGCCCGCCCGATCCCGCTGCCCGCCCCCGTGACCAGCACGAGCTGCCCGCCGAACCGCTGGGCGTATTTGCCGGTCCCCGTCCCCGTGGCCGTCACCGGACCTCGTTCGCCGGCCGTCACCGGACCCCCTTCGTTGGCGGTCACGAACTCCGTGATCCAGGCAGCCAGTTGATCGGGCCGGGTGCGTGGGATCCAGTGCTTGGCCGGCAGCGTCCGCCGCACCAGCTCAGGCGCCCACTCCTCCAGCCCGTCGTAGAGGCGCTCGGACAGAAACGCGTCCCCCAGGGGCGTGACGAGCTGCACGGGCGCGTGCGCGTATGCGTCGGGGCGTGGCCTGCGCAGCCTGGCGCGGACGTTGTCGCGGTACAGCCAGGCGCCGTTGGCCGCGTCCTGGGGCAGCGACGAGGTCGGGTAGTCGCCGCGCGGGACCTTCTCGACGCGCTCCAGGATCTTCGGCCAGCGCTTGCCCAGGGGGCCGCGCCAGGCGAGTTCGGGCAGCACGGGCGTGTGCAGCAGGTACACGTACCAGGACTTGGCGCCCTGGCCCAGGAGTTGGCCGACGCGGCGCGGGGTGGGCCGGGTCAGGCGCTTGTTGATCCAGTGGCCGAAGTGGTCCAGGGACGGCCCGGACATCGACGTGAAGGAGGCGACACGGCCCTTGGTGCGCGCGACGGTGACGAACTCCCAGGACTGCACCGAGCCCCAGTCGTGGCCCACCAGGTGCACCGGCCGGTCCGGGCTGACCGCGTCCGCGACCGCCAGGAAGTCGTCCGTCAGCTTCTCCAGGGTGAACCCGCCCCGCAGCGGCTGCGGGGCCGTGGAGCGGCCGTGGCCCCGGACGTCGTAGAGCACGACGTGGAAGCGGTCGGCCAGCCGCGACGCGACCTCGGACCACACCTCCTTGCTGTCGGGGTAACCGTGCACCAGGACCACCGTGGGGTTCGACGCGTCCCCCAGCTCGGCCACGCACAGCTCGACTCCGCCGGTCCGCACCCGGCGCTCGCGCGCACCCTCAAGCGTCACTTGTCCTCCGCCCAGCGCCGCACGTGCGGCAGATCGTCGTCCAGCCAGAAGGCG
>Ga0307509_10003491_pt1 | contig 23751 bp, 27 predicted proteins | sample 10_EM_MG_FD_202245 | JGI IMG/M metagenome (GOLD analysis project Ga0307509, IMG submission 202245) | Populus trichocarpa ectomycorrhiza microbial communities from riparian zone in the Pacific Northwest, United States - 10_EM | ecosystem: Host-associated > Plants > Roots > Unclassified | place... | reverse complement strand
ATGGACTCCTAGAACCCTTAGAAGTTCCTATGAGACCATGGACAGCAATATCCATGGACTTCATTGTTGGGTTACCAAAGTCAGAAGGCTATACGAAGATATGGGTCATCGTAGACAGGTTCTCCAAGATGGCACACTTCATTCCGCGGAAGACTGAGGAACATATCAAGGAGTTGGCCATGACGTTTGTGAAGGAAATCTGGCGCCTCCACGGGCTTCCTGAATCAATAGTCTCTGACCGAGACACCCGATTTACGTCTAAGTTTTGGACAAGCCTATTGCCGCTACTGGAAGTGAAGTTGAATAGGTCAACTGCATTCCATCCTGAAAGCGATGGGCAAACTGGAAGGGTTAATCAGACACTGGAGCAATACTTAAGGAGTTATTGCACCTATCAGCAAGATGATTGGGTATCCCTGTGACCGTTTGCGGAACATGCGTATAATACCTCAACGTCTGAATCCAAGAAGGCTAGTCCCTTTGAAATTAATTACAGATTCGCCCCCGCAAACGTAATGGTCGGGGATGGTTTCAGATAATAAGGGAATACATGGCGACAGTGAGCTTATGGTTAAGGATTAGGAAGGCACCTGGCAAGAAATTCGAGAGACAATACAACGGGCACAGGAAAGGCAACGGAAATGGCATGATCAGAAAAGACAGCCAGCTCGGGAATATGTCACGCTAGTGGATGTTCTCCATGGCAGGGCTAAGAAAGCCGACAGAGTAATGCTTAACTGCAAGAATCTCCGCATAAAGAGGCCTATGGAAAAACGAAACCACAAGATGCTGGGACCATTTGTTGTCCTACGCAAAATGGGTTCTAAGGCCTATGATATTGAACTGCCAGACAGATGGGAAATCTATCCTGTATTTTATGTCGTCTTGTTGGAGCCTTACTAAGAGGATCCCAACGGGAGACCTCAAAAGGAGATACCAACGCCCGATATTGTGGACAACGAGCCTAGTTATGTCGTCTCAGAGAGTATTGACAGTCGGTCGTATGGGAATCCTAAGAAGACCTTTTCCCACCGGTTTGTGCAGTACATGGTTGCTTGGGAAGGGTACCGTCCAGAAGAGAATTCTTGGGAACCGTTCAAGATGTTAGAAGATACTGGAAGGCAAGCATTGCAACAGTTCCATGAAAGGTATCCGTCTAAACCTAAAGACCATAGGGTTATAGACAATCCAAACTGTGAGACTAAGAGACGACCTTGACAGTCTGAGGACAGACCAAAAGAAGAGGGGAGTAGTGTAACAACCCTACGATAGGTAGCTACAATGACTATCACCTTAGCCCAAATGGTATACCAAGTGGTAACAAGAGGTGGTATGGTCTGGTATACTTAGTATACAAATAGCTGGTTGACCTAGGACAAGGCCTGGATATAATAGAGTAGCCTTGGGTACTATACGAGGCAGGGTAGCCTTTCGGGAGTAAGTTCGCATAAAGTCAAGGAATTTATGGGAACGTTACACAGACCTCTGAGACAACATTTGGTGTTGACGGGCGGACTGCCGAAGCAGTTAAAGACATATGAAGGCAAAGTTACCCTTCCTTGGGAATTTGACCTTTATGTCAATGGACCTCAGTTACCCTACTGTGGAGTCCAAGTTACCCTACCTTCACCAGCAAAGTCATCCTCGAACTTAGAGGTCGATTGCCTCACATTCTATGGGCTCTTAGATGTTGATGGGCGCACACGCATATGCGCGGACAAGCCCCATGCCTGAGTAATGGTGTTCCGAACAAGCTATTGAACTGGGGAGGGTTTAGCTAACACCCCCCTCTGGCCCCAGCGTTGGGACGGCGTGTCATAGGCAGACGGCTGTGTAGTTGCTCATTTCCTAGTTAAAAGAGGTCATTGGAGCAGCTGCCGTAACACGGTATAAGTCGTCGTCGTCCGTCCGACTGAATGTCGTTCGCAGGATATATAAGGGGAGTATGGGTAACAGACAAAATGGGGGTCGCCCATAAATGCCCTGTCCGGCACCTAGGAGTCTATCAAAGCCTACGGGTAGTAGGGTAGTCTTCCTGGTGGTACTTAGGTAGTCCACGGAGGCCAGGGAGCTCTCGGGACAAATACCTCAGTAACCAGCAGGGACCTTCTCCCCTTGATTTGTAGCATTACTATGGGTTGTTATTGGACTCTAGAGGTATGAGTCTTATCACGGTAGAGTATGTCCCGAAACGCTGGCTATGGCTAACACCCACTTAGCCAACTATCAGCTACATCTCACCGGGGGAGCTTGTATGTCAATTTATCACCTTGGATAGTCGCGTAGATTAAATGATAGACATGCATAGCTTGTATAGACGAAACTACCACTGGGCCAGTAAGTCCACCACCTAGGTGTTGACTCCGGTTGTTGTCATAACAGTTAGCCACTGGTATGACTTCGATAGGAGGAGTTTTTCCACCTGCGGTTGTATTGGAGATGCATTGCAGAAACTCTTATCCTATTGATGGAGTTAAGTGTACCTGAGTTGGTCTGATACCTCCGGAAGAATAATTCCTGATGGAGGGTAGAACTCAGACAAGCCCTGAGCAGGACAGGGTTCTCGCACAAGCTCGGAGTAGTGCTGAATGTCAAAGGCTTAAATATGATATCTACTTAAGTTTAAGTCTTTGGTATTCTACTTCGACAACCAACCTTTCCTCAAGAGAACTAAATTGAGTGAAGCTTCGAGCTTAACTCTATTAAGTTTTACCGTTAGATTCTTTTGAATTTTACCTAATCTTTATCTTCTACTTTGAGTGTTTGGTGCGGTCACAACCTTAGAGTTCACCTCTCTATAGGGTGCCCCCATTACACCTGTGAACGAACCACAACCTCAAGCTTATCTCCTAAGACAATACTCATGCCCTCTCCCCCTCAAAGCCCACCGCCTTGCCATTATGGATGCCATTAGAGCCAATATCCCTCCAGCTACCAGTATTAGGAAGAATGAAATCTGGCATAAGGTTATCATCCACGGTATCCCTACTTCCTGTTCCTTCAATCCAGTCCAATCTGAAGACTAAGACTTCAACCCTGGGCATACACCTCACCTACCGCCCTCCCAGATGGCTCACCACAGAAGCCTAGCGCTCTAAGAAATCAGCATCCACCATGGTTCTTCCAATTGCGGGCAATGATGCAGCAATCAAGGCCCTCACCTCTGGCCTGTCCCTCTTTGGTAGAAAGTTCAAAGTTCAGAAATATCTCTCATTTGGACCATACACTCAATGCAACAACTGTTTGGCCTTTGGACACCACACCTGCAAGTGCACAAACAATACCCACTGCAACCTATGTGCTGGAGAATATCCACCCTGCCTGAATACCTGTGGTCATTTTGACTACCCTAACAAGGGCAAGCAGTGCATCCATACCACCCTCCAATGCAGCAACTGCAGCGATTCACACTTGGCAGACTTCACAGAATGCCCAACTATCTTAGCGCTGACCAAGAAGAACCTTGAAGGAGGAACAGCAGTGACTAGGTTTATACATGAATTTCCTTTAACTGGTCAGGGATTTGGCGGAGTGTAAGATTTCCATGGTTAAAGGGGTTGTTAGTACTTATGCCAGGGGGCCAACGAGAAGTGGACACTATCATGTAGTAGGAGGCGGATTATGGACTGGATGGATAGGTGTCCCATATGTATGGTAGTTACCGCTTCCTAGCCTTCGGGCTCCATAAACGTAATGATCTATAATAATAATAATAATAATTATCATATAGTTCCGTCAGTATCTGAACAGTACTAGTAACATATACGAGTGAGAGTATGTTTGATTTCTCAAACTACTCCTTCCAACAACACCTTTCACTTCTGCGACTTCCATCACCGGAGCGTGGAGTATAGAATGATATTGCTTGACTATTGTCGGTAAAAGTGTCCTATTACCTAGTGACCACTTTTGCGACAGTTGTCTTTAGTGCTCACTAACCTTATGGGACATTGACCGATCTGGCTCAAGCCAGTTGCATCAGTTCGCCAAAGGTCTACTCTCATATATTGTGCAAATGGGATCCAGCCGGACAAACAGCGACGACGTATACATGGTTATGAGGAGGGCTCCAAAGATCTTGTCCTTGGTAAGGGGACCCAACTACTGCAGTGTCTTCCAGTATAGTACCTTCCCAACCCTGGTACGGGATGGGGCTGTTAGGCTGACACCTCTGAACTCAGAACCCAAGGTAGGGTAACTATATGTCTTTATTTACTAATGGAGGGCTGCACCTTCTAGTATGCCTAACAAGAGTATCATAATATGTTAGGTAGATGATTATCTGCCATACAGGTATAGATGGGTCATTGGGTGGGGGCAATTAGAGGCTCAGAAGTTTAGCAAATATGTCAGAGAGATGGCCGAAAGCGGGAGCGAGTGGTAGAACATCTGGTAGACAGTCAAAGCTAAGAGCGGATTGCATGGTTTGCTCTCCAAGGGATGGGCATCCAGTGGAAATATTACCCGAAAAGGTGATTGTAGGATGTCCAGCTCAAGGGATAGGCTGTGGAGTACTATAAAAGCAGTAGGATTCAGAGGAAAAGAGTAGAAGGATGCCTACCACAAATGGGAAGATAAACAATAGGATCAGGAGATATAGAGCAAATAGGTAAAAAGTTGGGAAATGTCCAGCAGACCAAGAAAAATATGCAAGGCAATAGTGAGGTAGTGAGTAAAAAAGACAGGATATGGGGGGGAGGGGTCTGAGAGAGAGCAGTGTGGTGGGAAGGTGGGATACAGGGTGAGAAGCTATTTCACTAGTGACAGGGTTGCCGTGTAAACTGTGTCAGGCTACGTCCAGTGCCTCAGGACGCAGGCTTTTCAGTCCAGACAGAAAGAGCCTCAATATCTGCACCTAGAAATGGAGTTTACTTTATATACGCATGCAGTGTCCAATGCACACACTGTGGAGGACGCAGCAGGATACAGGTTGTATTTCTTGGTCATGTACTACCTACCGCTATAGTGGACCATAACAAGAGCATCAGAGGGGTCAACATCACTGACCTGTATTGTAGTTATTTTCATATCAAGCTCTGACTTGTTTGAACCTGGATGCTGTTATTTTTCTGGTTACTTGACACAACTCAAATTAACTGATTAACTCATTTCGTATCGCACCTCAATATATGAGAGAACAACAAACCTGAACCTCTTGTTGCAGACATACCTACCTTTTCAAGGACGTTTTGCCTGCAATCTGGTGGAAGAAGGCTTCTGTCAACTTAATTCAACCTGCATTTATGAACCTCAACTACATAACTCCACCAAATATCCCCAGCCCTAATAACCGCAACTGTCCTGGTGTTACACCTAAGGGAAACAATTCCCTAAGCGGCCCAAAAGGATATATTACCAAATACTCCTTGACTTCCATGTGAAGGGGTCCTGTCGCTCACAAGCTTATAGGAAACCCTACCAGAAATAGACCCCAAGTACTGTACTCTCTTTTATGCCGCTTTCTCTCCAAAAATCCTATTCGAACTCAATCCTTAAACTCAGCTCGCCCCCAGCTCAACGCTCCTCCCCTCCTCACCTCCCCGCTCAACCCCTTCCCGCTCAACCACCTGTCGCTCAACCCCTAGCCGCTCAACCCACCCCCAACCCAAGGCCTGCCTGACCTACCCCAAAGATCAGGTGAACACTTTTTGTATATTGCTATTGTGAGATTTCTGGATTTCAAGTACCACTGTGTAAGGACAATTGTGTCAAGCATTTTCACACAATGGATTTCGATGCTAGGCCGATAGGACCTGAATAAGCAGACTTTTTATTTGGTTGTTGTGATTTTCTCGTATTTTCCTTTGTTACTTGTCTTCCAAAACAGATTGTTGCTGTATTTTTCATCTGAGGTTATTTTGCACCAACTAGCATATGGAAACAAAATTGGTCCTTTTTTTTGTTGTTGCATTCTTCACTTGCGTTTCCTGGGTTTAATTCTACAGATCCAACTTTTCTTGTTCTGTATTAGCCATCGCAGATCCTCCTCTCAGCTCCACACTAAAAGTGAGTGAAATTCGGGACAAAGGGATCTGGACTAACCGAGTCTCACCACCCCAGTACACGGATAACTCCGCTCTCCAAAAAGAAAATATTAATTAATTAGTAAATGGATAAAAATGAACAATTGGAACAGAATTTCACAATAGAGATCAATTAGGATAGGAGAGGCAAAGCCCGTATGCAGTGCGCGCTCGATCACTATCGATTTCTTCTCTCAACCTTCTCCAATAATAACCTTCGAATTCCAGCGTTTGCAACTCCTCCAAACCCGAAACTAGAAACACGGTATTAAATGCTAAATCGCCATCAAGTTGGAGTGGGAATGGGGTGGTCGTGGGCAAACGTACGCTGGAATAATCCTGCACATCCGAGCAACGGCAGATGGTGCCCAATTCCTCTTGACTGCCTCCCAACGACTGTTAATAGTAACCTTGCCTTGCCGATTGTAGATATCAAGACCCGTGAGGTGCAGTGGGGTGGATAGGATTTGGCAAGCTGTAATAATGTAGTCAGTAATGATGTCGATACAAGTGTGAAACATTGGAAAGATGTACCAGCAGGCGCCAAAAACTGTGCAAAACTCTCTGGCCTGACACCCATGCTCTGCGGCATATAAGGCGCAAGTAAAGGCGGAACGTTAAACGAAGAAAATATCGTCATGGCATCTCTTGTCGAAAATAGAATGAATGTTGGCAATGGGACGGGCCTGGGAGTACCAGTGCCAAACATCCTGGCAAAATTGCGGTCTTTGATGAGGCCTAAGCCCATATTCGTGCTACGGACTGGTATTAGATTGGCGGAGAGCGGGGGCCGGGAGGGACCTACCCGGATGTCGCAACAAACTTTTCTGTGCCGGCCGTGACAGTCCTCAGATCCGTGCCACTTCGCAGTGACGATGCCGTATCAATTGAATTCGCGGTAAGATAGGTTCCGAAGTACGTCATCTATTCACCGGAAGTCTGAGTATCTCACTAGGAGGAATTCAAGGGTATGACCCACATAGATAAGTGCAAAGGGCTTTGAAAAGAAAAACCTATGAGGGGTTTTGAACAGGGTTTTCAGCGTCGCCGCAACTGACGAAAGCACAGACGATGACCGACCAGAGGCATTCTCAATGATACTCCTGTAGATGAGTATTGATGGTCAGAACTGCCGTGGGAGATCCAATTCAGCTGAGAATTAGCGTCCGCTAGGATTTTCTCACCGATCGATCAAACATATGACTATGGAGGGGGAGGGGAGTAAGTGACAAAGCCATAAGGAGAAAACGAGAAAACCAGCAGAGGAGTGTACACACCAGGGGAGACGAGTACCGTGGCAGCACCAGCAGAGAGAATATCAGACAAAATCCGTTCGCCGATCAATGACGATTTTCCAAGACTAGACTCAGCTTCCTTCATCTTGCCCGCCACGACTTCGGAACTTGGGTTTGGTGGAATTGCTGTTGTAGGGGAGGGTACTGGCATGTCTGTCTATGATGAATTGCAGGAATTTCGGAACATAAGCTTACTTGCAGGAGAGGAAAGGGAGGAGGAGGAAGACACCGTAAGTGAGCCATTGCACAGCTGTCAATGCCAGAATTTTATTGTGAGCATGCCGGAGGGGGCGATCTACTGCCATGCGGGGTTCGGATATCGTTGCCAATTTAGGAATAAAGTCGTGTGATATGGTATTGTGAGTCAAACAAGACGCCTTGTGGTCACCGGCGGTCCAGTGGAACAGAATGAATGAATCTACTGCATTATCATTACCACTTTGCGGTTATCATTGGCTATTTCGCTTGGAACGACGTTCTAAAGTACTAGAACGTACGATACCTGGGCGGTTTTTCTCACCAAGGAGAACAGAGCTTGGCAACGTTTGTTCAGAAAGCTCATGTGACTACCGGGAGCCGTATGGGAAGAAGTACATCTGCAACAGTTGAAGCACTGAGAATGAGCAGGGCCTAAGGGCACTCTCTGCATTATATATTTTTTGCCCGTTTTAGATGTTTCCGAACAAAGAGTGGGAGAGGAGCTACTTTTCCGAGATCCTAAGGGTAAAAAGACTACACTAAATCCGAACTAGACCTACCGTGCAATGAACGAGAAGGGAAAAGGAATCAGAAATCCGCATATCGAAAACACCGTAGAAAGTTATGAGAATACCCTCCCTTCCTGGATGAAGCAAGAGGATGAAGAAATTCCACTAAATCGATGACTAACTGTGTATACCTAACGGTATCAACCACTCATGATGCCCGGAGCTGCCCTATGGTCTAGAAATGTGTAATCAAGGACGTATTCTTTCTGTTATGAATTAAAACGTTAGGGATGTGGTTAGCTTTGGTAGTGATCACATTCTGAAGGGGAACATACTCTTACTCTCTCCCACGCATTGGGGTCGAAGAAAACATATATCCCCTTTTCAGCATTGTCGGATATCTGCCTAATGTCGCTAGCGTTGTCCTTAGTTAACCACAGTTTGAGCGCTGTATGGTATCTCCAATTTCTCGAAGACCTTTGCTTAAAAAGGAGGGTGAGAAAAAAAGCAGAATTAGCGGACAGGTGGTAGGATTTGAGGGAGGTGGGTAGTTATTACAGCTCTGCTGCGACCACTTCTTGCATTATATCCCTCGGCATCGTGTAGAAAATATAAAATAAGGTTTCGTCAGAGAAGCTTGAGACCTTGGTGCCAAGTGATTGCACGTTTTGTACAGTGTAACATGGGGGCAGTTGGTATTCAGGTTCAACAGGTTTGGAATCGACATCAGCCCAAGGCGACGCAAAAGATGGGTATAGAGGCGCTTCAGGCTGATTCAGATCGAGTCCCAATTGTGTCAGATCCTGCCCCAAAGCCAACATCGAATAATCACCGCTCTCTCCCCTTATTAGGCTTAGAAGCCCGCCAAGACCAAACCGATCGGTTTCCCCCATCCCAGAAGTTTGCATAGAATTTGGCTGATTGCCCCCGAAGTCAACACTACTCAAACCAGAGGGTAGTTTTGATTGTTGAACCTGTTGTTGCTGCGCACCTAAGGAGTGGCCGACAGGATTCTGCATGCCAGGTGCTGGCGAAGAATGTTGAGCCTGCTGTGATATAGGTCGTGAGATATTTGATAAGGAGATATTAGTTGGTGGGCCCGGGGTTCCATTGGTTACCATAGAGGAAAGATTTGTCTTCATTAGATTCTAAGGGATTGTCAACATATCCCTTCTGACCAAATAGCACATGGGTTTTCGCTACCTTTTTCTCAAGATCAGAGATCTGGACATTCCCGGTCTGTTGAATTACAGTGTCTAATAACCGGCTAGGTTGAGAACCACTACTCATTACAAGCCCGGATCTTGCAGTACTGAGACTTCCCTGTCGTACGCCAAATTGAGTAGGACTTCCCAGACCCGTTAATGATATGAATCCTCGATCTTCAATACCATCACCGTTTCCTTGAGTTCTAGGTAATGCTGGGAAATCGTCTAAGCTATTCGGCTGCATTGCCTGCCTTGCCTGTGCTTGGGTTCCGACACCACCAACGCCACCAACGCCACTCATTCTGTATCCGTCCATGTTGGCAAAAATGTCTTCTGGCTGAAGTGGCCGATTCTGTGCCGAAGGGGACTGGGTGTTTAATCTATTCCATGGTTGAACGTTCGGATTCTGGGGTTGGCCTCCTAGGGCAGGAAAATCGCTGCGAAACCAAAACCAAAACCTGTCAACTCACGTTTGTGACCGGAGACGAGGAAAAATGGGAATGATGAACCAATTGGGACTAACTTCATATCCAGAGGGGTACCGGGCTGAGTCGAGAGCACACTTTGCGAGAATGTTAAGCCTGAGCCTGGCCGACTTCCTGGGGGGTTGGGTACTCCGGGTGGTCCACCTTGCCATCCACTGCCGCCTGTAGCCCTCACCAGACTAGGGTCAGCTATCCGCTCCTGGCTCAGAAGAGAGCACAGTGAATAGTTTCCGTAGATATATCGATGCGCACGAACCTAATTTGCCATTTGGAATACCACCGACAGATCTCGAAGCAGAAGCAGAGGAAGCTTGGGGGAAGCCCCCCAATCTCATTTGGGATCCAGGGCCTGGAAAAGTATGAGTTGCCGAAGCAAATCGAAGCAGAATTGTTAGCCTATCGCTTGATCGCTGGTAGTATTAACAATAGAATGAACAGGAGCAATGAGTGTAGAACCTTGTCGATTCATGGCGAAATAAGCTGTAGTGCAAGATGCCTTTTGAGTTATGAGATCCGGGGTGAGGGAGGATGCAGACGCGCGACGAAAGCGAAAGGAGGGGAGTGAGGCGGTAGAAGTAGATGCGATGTGGTGAGTTGGCTTGAAGGAGAGGAAGGCGATTGAGAGAAAGCGAAGCTGTCCGGTGGAGGTAGAGTAAAGCGTGGAGAAGACAATGCGGTGGAGATTTGGGTCCGGGTGAGGCTGATGGAAAGAGCCGCCACAACTGTGCTGAACTGTACGCAGACACGTATGTTTTGCTGGTCCAAGGAAATAATGCTCTCAAGGAACATAAGTTACAGGTGCCAGTTATAAAGTTTGCGTACATCCTCCGTCTCTCTTACACATCCAGTGAAAGAAATAACAACAACAGTGACGTGTCACTTTTCGAGTTTTGGCCTATAGGATCCTTGGAATTTATCTTGCGATATCTTCAAGTCTTTATCTACCTTTGTCTTGTACCAAGGTATTTCCATCAATTTTAGTGATTATTTTATTACTTTCATCTACTTTTATCTCTACATTTGCATTCTTTATCAACGAACAACCAATAGAATGACTCAACAAAAGTCTACGAAGTTTTCGGCGGCCAGGGTTGCCAGTATTGGGGTTGTCATGGCAGAGATGGTTGAGGAGATGAGTGGGTTGAGGAGGGAAGTGAAGAGGCTCCGACATCATGTTTCGGTGCTTTCCAAGAGGAATGACCGGCTGGTGAAGGATGGCAAGAGTAGAGCAGTGTCATCCATTGCAAGTGATGCTTCCCTTAGCAGCGATGATGAGGAGATAGGAGAAGAAGAGGGGTCGAGGTTTAGGGTTGTAAAGACGATGGTTGGGGCTGAGGCGAGGAAGAAAGCACATGGAGACGGAGTTCCGGCGCCATAGCGAGAGGAAGAGGCTGAGGGGTTTGGAGGGAGGCTGAGGAGAGAGAAAAGTTTGGGGGGCGCACCAAGTGAAAGGTGGCTGAGTTGGAGGTGGCGTCGAGTGTAGAGGCTGAGAGTGTGGCCGTGTCTGAGGAGGAGAAGGTGTCTAAGCTGGTGGTTAAGATACCTTCTTATGAGAAGGGGGATAAGAAGAGGAAGAGGGTAGGGGAGAGTACAGAGGTTGAGGAGGAAGTACAGATGGTAAAGGAGTTGATTGCCCCGCTTGGCCCTAGAGCAGAGTGTGGGGGTTTGTTGAGACGGGTGGGGAGAGAGTCAGTGGTTGCGGAAGCCAACCCAAGGTTTGTTGACGGTGGTAATCCCAGGCATGGCTTCAGTCGAGTGTCCGGGAGGACGGACGCGTGGCGCCAAAGTCCAGGTGCAAGTGGGGGTTACGGACTGAGACAAAGGGTTGGTGGGAGTCTTATTAGGGGTTATGGCGGTAGGGGTAGAGGTAGAGGAGGTTATTTTGGGTGATACCATACGGTATCAGAGGATTGACTTATTGTAAGTGGATTCTCTGATGGCTGTGCGAGGTAAGGTGGTGGAGGTTTGTGACAGAGGTTGTTTTTTGTTTTTTGTTTTTTGAGGTTGTTTGGATTAGGAGGGAGTGGCCGATCGATCCCATACCGGGGAGACCTGTATAACCGAACCGCAAGAATGGAGAGGGGGTTGGATTCGGGTGTTGGATTGTCGTTAGGCTTAGTATGATGACTGAGGGCAAACAGACTGAATGCTACAAAAAGCCCTATAGTATTCTAGATAGTTGTTATATAGCTAATAAGAATCGAAAAGATTGATAAAAAAAGAAGAAAAAAAAAAAAGAGTTTTCGTACGAATGGTTCAAGCACTTCAAAACGTGTACCACATTTTCAAATCCCAAAGGCTTTGTCATGACAGCTGTAAATATGAAAAAGAAAAACTAGTTCAGAAAGGGGAGCTGAGGTAGAATAATAAACAGTTTTTCTGCTCGCAAGAATCATTGGATTGGCCGAGCAGTTTGAATTTAAAATATTGTACTTTTGCTTGTAGAGTGAAAACATGTTACTGCAGCCACATATTATATGCTTAGTAATACAAAATTGTGGTTAATATATATTAGAGAAGACCTTTACTATATATTAACCACAATTTTGTATTACTAAGCATATAATATGTGGCTGCAGTAACATGTTTTCACTCTACAAGCAAAAGTACAATATTTTAAATTCAGACTGCTTGGCCAATCCAATGATTATCGGGAGCAGAAAAACAGTTTATTACCGCAAAAACTCGCCAAACTCGCCAAGCAGGCAAGCCCACCTGTGGCCAACCGGAGTGTAGACTTGTCGCCACGTCCGTCTTGCTGGCCAATTAGAGGGCCACAATCTGGGGACTTGCATAGCGAGTTTGGCGAGTTTGGCGAGTTTTTGCGGTATTCTACCTCAGCACCTCTTTCAGAATTAGTTTCTTTTTTCATTTTTCATATTTCCAGCTCTAATGAAGGGCCTTAAGAATTAGAAATTGATGAGAAATATGATGCAGGTTTTGAAGTACTTGAATCATATGCTTTAGAGTAGCAACCGTGCCCTAAATGGAAAAAGGTTTATAAAAAATAAAAAATAAAAAAAGTATAAGGCCCTGTTCTCCACGCCACCATTTAATAAAATGCCATTTTTCTTGAAAATGGGTTTAATGCTATTTTAAAAAAATGCCATTTTTTCAGAAATAATCATCCTCTGGACTTTTCAGTCGATTTTTCAAGGTTTCTATATATGAACAAAAAACATACTAGGGAATAGATTTAAATCTGGTATACATCAGCAAAAATACTAGCTTACGTCTTGTGCGTCCTGTACGTCCGTCGCATCTGACGCATAGAATGTCAATTGCGAATCAGGACACCCCGGGCGCACACCTAATCCTCAGGACGCAACCAGACACAGCACCTAATCCTCAGGGTGAAACCAGAGGCAGCACCACATCCTCAGGATGCAACCAGAGGCAGTACCTACTCGTCCTGAAATAACTGAAATCAGCGAAGGCTCCCCCCTTTACCTGTTTCTGACCTTGGTCATCTGGGTCACAATATATTTTACATCATGAAAATGTATTAAATTTACTACTAATAGTCTTCATTTCTTCTAATATACAGCTTATAGGAGACCCCCCCCCCCTCTCCCTTCCACTCCACCATCCCTGCCCCCTTCCGCCACCCCTCTGACCCTCCCCCCCAGGACCATATAGCTCCATGGAAAATTGGCACCTCAGAACCCTCCTGATACCGGTATGTAGCTGGCGTCGCCTCCAGCTACGTCCAAGTGACAGATTCAAAATTGGTGCAGCGGTTGTGAAGGAATCTGCTATCCAGTTGAGGATTAGTCGACAAAAGACCACTCTCAGAAGGAGGGCGAACTCCATGAATACTGGTGAGATAGAGAGACGTACCTTATATCGTCGTGTAGCTGGCGTCGAGCCCAATGACGTCCCGGTGACAGATCCACAATCGGTCACCTGGTTCTGGACGAATCTGCCATTGAGTTCAGGATCTCTTACATGTAATGATTCCTAAAGACCACTCTCAGAAGGGTGCGCGATCTCCATGAGTATTGATGTGACGGCGATGTCCTTATAACAGTGTGTAGCTGGCGTCGAGTACAATGACATTGAAGTCGCGGACCAAAAATCCGTTTCGCGGTGGTGTAGGAATCTATCATTGAGTTCATGATGAGTAGCGATAAAAGACCATAATGAGAAGGTGGGCGAGCTCGATGAATATCAATGCGTTAGAGACGTTCCTGATACCGTCGTGTAGCTGGCATCGAGCCCAATGATATCCAGGTGGCAGATCCAAAATCGGTTTCACAGTTGTAGAGGAATCTGCCATCCAGTCCTGGGATGGCCAGTATCTCCTCTGAGCCTTATCAGGATGCCCCCCAGACTAGATAGCGATTTCATGAGTATCGATGCGACAGCGACGTCCTTTATACCGGCGTGTAGCTGGCGTCAAGACCATCAACGTCCAAATGACGGATTCACAATCGGTGGACCAGTTGTGGAGGAATCTGCCATTGAGTTCAGGATTGGTAGAGAAAAAAGACCACTCTCAGAAGGAGGGCGAGCTCGATGAATACCGATGCGTTAGAGACATATCCTATACCGTCGTGTAGCTGGCGTCGGGCCCAATGATATCCAGGTGACAGATCCAAAATCGGCGGAGCCGGTGTAGAGGAGTCTGCCATTGAGTTCAGGATCGCCAGGGTGTTAGGATTGCTATAGACCATTGTCAGAAGGGTGGGCGATCTCGATGAGTGTTGTTGTGACAGAGACATACCTTATACCGACATGGAGCTGGTTCTGAGCCCAACGAGGCACAGGTGACAGATTCAAAATTCGTTGACTGGTTGTGGAGGAATCTGCCTTTGAGCCCTGGGATCGCCAGCATCCCCTCGAAGCCTGCCCAGGACCTCCACCCTGAGTAGATAGCAACTTCATGAATATCGATACGACAGTGACGTCCTTTATACCCCCATGTAGCTGGCATCGAGCCCAATGATGTCCAGGTGACAGATTCAATATCGGCCAACGGGTTGTAGAGGAATCTGTTATCAAGTTCTGGGATCGCCAGCATCCTCTCTTAGATTGCCCAGCACCCCCCCCAGAGTAGATACCGAATTCATGAGTATTGATGTGACAGTGAGATCCTTTATACCGACGTATAGCTGGCGTTGAGGCCAACAACATCCAGGTGACAGATTCAAAGTCGGTTGACTGGTTGTGGAGGGATCTGCCATCGAGTACTGGCATTGCCAGTATCCCCTCTTAACCTGCGCAGCAACCCCCCTAGAGTAGATAGCAATTTCAGGAGTAGTGATGCGACAGAGACATACCTTATACCGGAGTGTTGCTGGCGTCGGGCCCGACGATGCCCAGGTGACAGATTCAACATTGGGTTAGCGGTTGTAGAGCAATCTGCCATTGAGTCCTGCGATTGCCAGCATGCCCTCTTAGTCTTCCCAGGATCCTCCCCCCAGACTACGTAGCGACTTCATGACCATTGATGCGACAGTGACATCCCTTATACCAGCATGGAGTTGGCGTCGGGCCGAATGACGTCCAAGTGACAGATTCAAAATCGACAGACAGTTTGTGGAGGAATCTGCCATCGAGTTCAGGATTAGTATAGACAAAAGACCACTCTCAGAAGGAGGGTGAACTTGATTAATACTGGTATGTCAGAGACATACCTTATACCAGTGTGTAGCTGGCATCAAGGCCAACAATCCTCCAGTATCAGATTCAGGATAGACTCAGTCCTAGGAGTAGAGTATTCTACTGGGTGCCTGGGAATATGAATGTTGAGTGTGATGATGGTGGAAGAAGAATTTGTCACGTCGCATTTGAGGCTAAGTGTTGAGAAACAACCATGAACTGTGGCAAGAAATACTTAGGGGTGTCCCGGAAGCGTGCATCTGTTAGGGGTAAATCATGATGTGTGATGGTTTTGAGAAATAGGTCAGGATGCATGGCAGGGAGAGTTGCTTAGTTGCATGTGTCAGGACGGAATGTGGTATAATGGCTTATCTCAAGATGTACAGGACTCCAGGGATATAACCAATGATGCATAGGATGCAGGGGACACAACTCACGATGCACAGGACGCACATGACGCAGATTCAAGGTCTCTTGGGTCTGGACTCAACAGCGCAGTATCTGACACAGGGTAAATCAATGCTTATGTATCTAAATATTAATGTCCGTTGTGGCTAATGTGACTGTATTTTCCAAATTTCCCACCAAACATAACTTATTCTCATAGAATATTTCACAAAATATATATAAGAAACATGTTCGAAAATAATACCTTATGAATTGCTCTTATACTACTGAAAATATGTGTAGAAATATTGATTTTCAATTATTATTATTCTTATATAAAGTTTGATTAGTCATTAGAGATTGTTTTTTCTTCATATTACCCAAACGATTAACCAATCTTACAAAAAGAGAGCATAAAAAAAAAGTGGCATTAAATATAAAAACTTGGCATTTTTCTTGTATGGAGAACTGTAACAACCCTATGATAGGTAGCTACAATGACTATCAGCTTAGGTCAAATGGTAACCCAAGTGGTAACCAGAGGTGGTATGGTCTCGTATACGTAGTATACAAATAGCTGGTAAACCTAGGGCAAGGTCTAGGAAGTAGTTGAGTAGCCTTAGGTACTCTACAAGGCAGGGTAACATGTCAGAAGTAAGTTGTCACAAATTGTGACTAAGCAAGGAAGATTTCACGTGACTAATAGTAAGTAGTCATAAGGTATGTTTATGTTTCACGCTATGCAGTCAGTTGACTCATAGTTCTCACATGACTCGCACTTGCGTGTCATCGTTATGTTATGATTGGTTGATGTTTCTATAACTCACGATTGTGAGTCATAATAATGTAATGACTTTTACGCGTGACTCACATTATGAGTCACGAGTTTCACGCAAGTAACGTACTTTGCGCACCTGATATCTTTTATGTTTTATGATTGGTTTAAGGGATGTCGCGCAGTGACTCATAGGAGTCATTTGATGGATTTTGGGTATGACTCGTTATGAGTCATAGGACAGCGTGACTCAAGTTATGAGTCAACAGGGTTAGGGTTGTTGGCATGAAGGGTCTATATAAGGAGGAGACTCGGTCACAGTAGTTAGCACGAACCATCTCCCCTACACCTCCGGCGATTGAAATCTCAACACTAGGGAAATCATCGTGGGATTCCACCACCACCCCCTCTCCTCCCCCTTGATGGCTTCTGCCTGGGGGAGCGATGCTACAACCCCTCCTCCCCCTCTGGGGTCTACCCCCTCCTCCACGGGGTTCTTGTACCTGTTCATCGTTGACTCCCGCTCATGAAGTTCGGTTCTCCCCTTTAGCCCGCACTTCCTTTGCACCTTACTTAGGTTTTGCACGGTCGGCATTCTGTCCTCTTCGCTCACGGTCGGCGCTGAGCTTTCCAAGCACTTTGCGAAGTACCTTTCCGTCTCGATTGTGTGGTCCTGTCGGGGAACACTTCGGTTAGTAACTTCAGCACCTCGTCTTCATTTCGCATTCGGAAAAGCATCGGCCGTGGTTACTCTAGTCGGTGGTCTCAAGTGTTCGGAATGTCCTTCCTCCTTACATCCCCCTCCCTCCACCCTCCTGGTCTTCGTCCCGTTGCTTGGTTACAGCTACATACACCCCCCCTTCCCACCCCTCCAGCTGGCACCTTACTGCTCCCCTCCCGTGGTCGATCTTCGGTTGCTATACAAAAACCAGCCTCGGTTACGCCTGTCCTTCTGGCCGTCGCTAATGCCGCTTTGGCACACTCCCCGGCGACCCCTCACCTGAGTCACCTCCATACCCCATCCTATCCTGCCGTCGGGCACCGCTTCATCCCCCGGCACCGCTCCGGTGTGCAGGTCCATACTCTCACTTCCGAGCTTAGGCTGATCCACGTCACTTATCAGACGTAAATTTCCTTTGTCAGGGGTTCATTCATTCCTTATATTTTTATACTTTCTGTAGTAGATCTCGCGAAGGGTTCTCCTCTCCTTCCTGCTTGCTTCTTTCCTTTCTACTTCCTTCGGGTGTACGAGTATGTTCGTAGGATTTGGTTGGGCAATAGGCGAGATGTGCGGTTGGTCTCATACAAGAGGGACTTGGGGGTTTGGATGTTTCCTGGGGTGAGGAGGTTATGGTTTTTGTTGGCCATAGCGTTAAAGCTGAATGCCGTCTTTGTACCTTAAACAAATGCATATGATTTAAAAAAAAGAAAAAAAAAAAGAAAAAACGGTCACAGTAGTTAGCCGTCACCGATCTCGCCCCAAGAGAGAGCGGTGATGAATCCTTAGACTCCGACTCCTCCGCAGGCTCTGCCCAATAATGGAGAATTTTTTCACTCTTTACACTGACAGCAGTGCTGTCTTCCCGTCCTTTCCAATTGTTCAACATAACTGCCTTGGGAGCTGGGATGTTTTTCTTTCACTTTTTCACAGCTTTACCATGCTGCCTCACCCTCCTTTGCTTGTTGCCATTCAAGACCCCCCCTCCAGATGAGCGGTTCTCCCAACTTTCGCGGGATTTATGTCTTTCACCCCCCCCCCCCTGGCCGCCCACCGGTAGCCATTTATGTTTCTCGCTTGTTAAATCAGCACCTGTCCTGCTCAACCGTGTTTCACAACTCCTCAGAGATGTTGTCGGTTCAAATTCTTTCTCCAGAGGGTCTATTTGGATCACCCCACCGCTCCCTAAGGGTCACCTCGGTGTACCTCCTCCGAACAAATCGTCCTCCCTATCGCTCTATACCTCCTGAGCGGATTTTTTCTTTTCTTCCTTACCCTCACCTAGTTTTAGGTGATTTTAACCTCCACCATCCGCTAGCAGATCCCTGCCGCTCCCTATCCGAAAGGGAATTTACCATTTCTACACACTACTTTGATGCCGCTTTTGACGTCCCGTACCACCTTCTCAACACCCCCGGGGTTTATACTGGGTTCCCTTTTGACACCATTACAAGGCCCTCTGTCTTAGACCTGGCCTTCGCGAATACCGCCCTCTCCTCCCTTGTCTCCTCAAGGGACACCACCCTCCCCTCCACCAGTTCGGACCACGTTCCATGTGAGGTAACGCTAAAACCACCCCTGGTTATGTTACCCCCCCCTACTCCACACTGGGCCCTCCTGGATCTTGACGCGGTAGGGAAGGCACTGGATACCTTCACCATATTACCCTGCCCAGAGTGGCCCACGCCCAACTCCCTGAGCAGATGGTTCGACATCTCCGCTACCCGCCTCACCTCCCTCATAACCTCCCATGCCCCGAGCAAGCGCCCGTGCCCCCGCTCGAAACCATGGTGGTCCCCTCGTCTGTCGTCTCTGAGAAGAGAGTAATACAAGTTTACCAGGATATCCCGCCTCGACCCGTCCCCCCTCAACTGGAGCAATGTGAAGAGCTCGAGAAGAACTTACTTTAAGGCCATCGCCTCAGCCAAGAAGACACATTGGTCGGATTTCCTGTCCTCGGCTACCCCACGCTCCATCAGGACAGCCAAGAGGTTCGCTTGCGGTCATCCACCACAAAGGTTCCCGGACCTACCTGGGGCCTCCGATCCGGCCGAAGTGGCGGAAACACTTCTTGATCACTTTTTTCCCTCCAAATCCCCACCTCCCCCGCTCCTCCGCCTCATGCGCTATGAGAACTATACCACCCTCACCTCCGAGGAGATATCCAGGGCCCTCTCCAAATCCTCGAACACCTCCGCCCCTGGCCCCGACCACATCCCGTACTCTGTGTTGAAGTCTATACACCACATCAAGTCCTCCCTTCTTCCCTCCCTCCTTGACCCCCTTCTAGCCCACGGTTTTCACCCTCCCTTCCTCAAGAAAGCTCTTGGTATTGTCCTTGACAAACCAGGGAAACCCGCATACGACTCGCGATCCTCCTTTAGGGGTATCGTCCTCCTTCGAACACTCTCTAAGATACTTGAGAGGGTGGCGGCTTCCCGCCTTTCAGCCCAAGCAGCAATATGCTCCCTCATCAACCCCCTTCAGTGCGGATCGCTCTCTGGAAGGTCCACTGCCGATGCCGCCCTTGTCCTACAACATAATGTTGAAGCCTTCCACCGCCTCCGCTCCAAGGTCTCCACCCTCTTCCTTGATGTGAAGGGAGGCTTCGATAACGTGGAGTCCCCCTCACTCCTCTCTCTCCTCCGCCGGAAAGGGGTCAGCCCATACCTGGTCCAGTGGGTCGGTTCCTTCCTCAGGGACCGCACCTGCCGCCTAACGTTCCAAGGGTCCCCTCGCCATTTTGCTCCCGTGTCGGTCGGGGTCCCTCAAGGTTCTCCCATCTCCCCCCTCCTGTTCGTCATATACATCTCCTCCCTATACCTGGAAATCCCCAGGTCACTCATTATCTCCTACGTCGACGACTTTGCCGTCACAGTAGCCTCGCCCTCCTACAGGACCAACGTTCGCCTCCTGCAGAAGACCTTCTCAGCGCTCAAGAGAAAGGCCTCCCCAATCAACATCTTGTTTTCTGCTCCGAAAACTGAGCTGATCCAATGGAGGACCACCAGGAGCAATGAGCCGCCATGCTCCCTCCCGGTGCAGCTGGAAGATCCGCTCTTCTATCCGCAATCCCGTCTGAAGTGGCTGGGCTTCATCTTCACTCCTGCCTTTGACCCAAGGTCCCACTTCTCCAGGAGGTACACACTTGCAAATGCCGCCCTAGCCACGATTCGCCACCTCTCTCCCCCCGGGATGGGCCTTCCACCCTACCTTTGTCTTGCCTTGGCGCGCTCGCTCCTGGCTCCAATTCTCCTATATGGGGCTGCTGTCTGGAACCCTCCCCCGTCTATCATGGGCCCGATATCCGTTTTCTGACACCTGGTCTGTAGGTGGATCACCAACTGCTTCTCATCCACCAACATAACATGTCTGCACAGAGAAGCCTGTCTTCCCCCGCTGCCTGTTCTTGTATGCCACCAGGGCTGCCTTGCCGGCCTAAGACTCATCTGCTCCCCCCCGGAGGTAAACCCTGCCACGGCACGCCTCCCTAAAACCGTCCCCACCTTTTCGCCCCACCGTGCAACCTTGATAGCACGAGGGGAAATTACTTCCCAACCGTATCTCTTCTTCAACCTCGACTGGCGTTCTGCTCCGGAAAAGACCAGGAACCCAAGGTACCGGCACAACGCCATCACAGCCTTGGCTAACACAGCTGCCTCCCTCCCACAGGATGTTTCTACACTCCCGCCCATCTCCGGCCACTTAACAGACTACTTGCCCCCTATCCCGGGGGTTGTCCCATCATATGCCCGCCTCAAACCAAGGGCTCAGCAACTGCTCCTCTCTGACTGGTCTTCCACCTCAGCCCCACCATACTACCCCTATCCGCCCTCAACGCGCCCCCATCCCTTCATGGGCTTGGGCAAGTTTGTTGCGGGGAAAATACACTAGATGCGCTCTGGGAAAAGCTATCTTTCGGCCCACCCCTCATGGGGCAATCCTGATGCTGACACGTCCTGCGCGCTGTGATCTGAGGCCCCGCAGACCTTCGAACATGCCATCCTCGCCTGCCCCTCCTCCGCCCATCAGAGATCCCGCCGCCTCCAAGGGATCTCAGACCTGGCCCCCGAGGCCCCGGTTTTGTCCGACCAGCAGTTGCTTATTGCCCTGGCTGAGTTCATTCGCACCACCGCCACTGGTTTCCCTCCTGGGATGCCCCCGCTTGCACGCTCCCTCCACGACGCCCCTACAAACCCCCTCTTTTAGCTTTCCGCTTTACCCGCCCCTGGTCCTCGAGACTAGTCAAAGTGGTCTATACTTTCCTTGATTTTAGCCACGCCTGCTTTGCGACGATTATCGGTCGCCTGAAGGGAACCGGTTATGTTTGTTTCTTTTGTTGATTGTTGGTTTGATTTTCGGTTTTGTTTTGGCCATATCGTTAAAGATGCATGTCATTTCTTGTACCATAGAAACAATGAACATATCATTTAAAAAAAAGGAAAAAAAAAGAAAAAAACGGTCACAGTAGTTAGCACGAAGCATCTCCCCTACAGCTCCGGCGATTGAAATCTCAACACCAGGGAAATCATCGTGGGATTCCACCACCACCCCCTCTCCTCCCCCTTGATGGCTTCTGCCTAGTGGAGCGATGCCATAACCCCTCCTCTCCCTCTGGGGTGTACCCAGTCCTCCACGGGGTTCTTGTTCCTGTTCATCGTTGACTCCCGCTCATGAAGTTCGGTTCTCCGCTTTACCCCGCTCTTCCTTTCCACCTCGCTTAGGTTTTGCAGGGTCGGCATTCTATCCTCTTCGCTCACGGTCGGCGCTGAGCTTTCCAAGCCCTTTGAGAAGTACCTTTCCGTCTCGATTGTCTGGTCCTGTCGGGCAACACTTCGGTTAGTAACTTCAGCACCTCGTCTGCGCTTCGCATTCGGAAAAGCATCCGCCGCGGTTACTCTAGTCGGTCGTCTCAAGTGTTCAGACTGTCCTTCCTCCTCACATCCCCCTCCCTCCACCCTCTTTGTCTTCGTCTCGTTGCTCGGATACAGCTACACCCACTCCCCCACTGGCACCTTACTGCCCCCAGTCCGCGGTCGATCTTCCGTCGCTATACAAAAACCCTGCTTGGTTACGCCCGTCCTTCAGGCCGTCACTAATGCCGCCTTGGCACACCCTCCGGCGACCCCTCATCAGAGTCACCTCCACCCGTTATCCCTTCCTGCCATTGGGCACCACTTCATTCCCCGGTACCGCTCCTGTGTGCAGGTCCATACTTTCATTTCCTAGCTCAGGGTGATACACGTCACTTATGAGACGTAATTTTCCTTTGTCAGGGGTTCATACATTTCTTTTGTTCACACTCTCGGTTTTTTCCCGATGTCGCTAAGGGTTCTCCTCTCCTTCCTGCTTGTTTCTTTCCTTTCTACTTCCTTCGTATGTGCGAGTATGTTCGTAGGATTTGGTTGGGCGATAGGCGAGATGTGCGGGTGGTCTCATCCCAGAGGGACTTGGGGGTTTGGATGTTTCCTGGTGTGAGGAGGACACAGTTTTTGTTGGCCATAGCGTTAAAGCTGAATGCTGTCTTTGTACCCTTTTTTTTCTTTTTTTTTTTTAGTCTCATTTTAGTATTGTTTAAGGTACAAACTCCCTTATGCAGATCGCTCTAAGACAGGAAAAACCTCCACCTACAGTCCATCCCGCATCCCTTGTGCTAAACTCCTCTGACCCTGCCCGACACCAAAGCGTCCGGTACTATCGGTAGAAACTACAGAAGAGTCTACAGGCCTGAATACAACGAATCAAAAAAACCTCCACAGACGTGCAGCCCATAAGAAAACTCCCCACCCTAACAGTGAACAACCAAGGAAAGTACAGAAACCTCAACAAACTCAAGGAAGAAAAATCCCAGCCCAATGATCACATAAAAAGAGGTAACTTTACCTGGGGCTCTTACGTACCGGACCCGGGGCCAGACAAGAGCACTACGAGAAAGATTGGTAACCGAAAAACCAACACAAACGGAAGTGTGTGGCAGGGCGACGTAGCGACCGTAGGCCCACCGGAAACGAGAGCGGAAGGGAGTGCATGTCACCCGGAGGCAACAGAGGCGGCAGGCATGAAGCCCCTACCCGAAACACAGGGAAAAGCCACGCACGCAGCGATGACAATCAGCCAAGCCCCGAGATCAGAAGGGAACAGAGGCCCAGGGTGTAGAAGCAGTAGGCTGCCAGCCAGAAAGCGAAGCAGTAGGCTGCCAGCCGATCCGACAGTGAGGAGAAGTAAAGAAGGATGGGTAGACCCAAACCCAGAAGTGCGAGGGAAGGCGACCGAAGCGTGATCAGAACTTTTTGACGATGCCAACAGTACTGGACAGGACTCTCAGGAGATAGTAGAATACCAGAGTGCAGAGCCACCGGGGCCACTAGTTCAGCAATAGCCCGTGACTGCGACCGACCCGTTGACGAGGTAAGGGGGTTGTATACCGTGCAAATGCTCTAAGCGAGGCAGAGCAAAAGCGGGGTAGGGAGAGGAAACATCATCAAAAGAAGACGAAATCCATCAACCCAGAGTGAAGAAAGCCCAAAGGGATAAACCTAAGGGAAGGGG
>Ga0307509_10003490_pt1 | contig 23763 bp, 26 predicted proteins | sample 10_EM_MG_FD_202245 | JGI IMG/M metagenome (GOLD analysis project Ga0307509, IMG submission 202245) | Populus trichocarpa ectomycorrhiza microbial communities from riparian zone in the Pacific Northwest, United States - 10_EM | ecosystem: Host-associated > Plants > Roots > Unclassified | place... | reverse complement strand
GTGGGTGGTGCACGGGCCCTTTCTTTTCCTTTCCTTGAAGGTGGTGGGCCGGCAGTCCGGGGGGGCTGGGGCATTCTTGGTGGGGGGGGGGCCTGAGCCAGAGGGGCAGGGATCGGGGCCGACACACGATGTGACAGGTCACGTATGGATGCTTGGAGATCGGCGATCCCCGGAGCGGTTGTTTGTTCCTGTGTGGAGGGGAGGTTAGCGAGTTGCGTGGAGATGTCATGGAGCTCCTCCCTAAGGTTCTCGTTTTCCTCGGAGATGGTTGCGACCGCCTGGGTTACCCCGCTCAGCTCATGTGAGATGGTCACAAGGCCTTGAACAAGCTGGGAGAGAAGAACGATCGTGGTGGATTCAATGGGTAGGGTGCCGGCCTGCGCATCTGGGCTAAGGTCCGGGAAGTCTTGGGTGCTGAGCCGGAGGGCGCTCCTCGCCTGGGCGAGTTGCCTCATCATGAAGGCGATGGGGTGATCGGTCGAGGGTGTTCCTGAACGCGACGGGAGGGGAGAGTTGAGGGCCAGAGCCTGCCGAAGGCTGCGTTCCCTTGAGGGAGGTTGTGGGGGTTCGCCATAGCGACGAGTAGGTGAGGAAAAAAGTGGGAGAGGGGTTTGATCCGGACGCAAGGCGGGGTAGAGTTGAGATTGTATGTAGAATGTAGGGGGGGGGAAGAAGTTTGCGAGAAGCGTGTCCTCTTTCTTGGTCGGAACCCAGCGCCTTATATAGGCATCTTCCCACAACCCTAACCCTGATGACTCATCACCTTGCGCTACATAAACCTCTATGACTCATAGTGAGTCATAGCGCGAAATCCATCGATGACTCATATGAGTCATCGCACAACATTCCGTTAACCAATCAAAACTCATAAACCAAGTCATGTGCTCAAACGAGTTACATGCGTGAAACCCATGACTCATAGTATGAGTCATGTGCGAAAATCATTACATCATATGACGTCACAATCGTGAGTCATGAAACAATCAACCAATCATAACAATGACTCGCAAGTGCATAGTCATGTGAGAACTATGAGTCAAGTAACGTCATAGTGTAAAATCCAACATACCTTATGACTTATAAGTATGAGTCATGTGAAATCTGCCTTGCTTAGTCACGATTTGTGACACCATTCTAAAGATAGGTAGCTACAATGGACTAGATTCCTGCCAATATGATATACCAGGAGATAACTAGAGTGAGTCGAGGCTGGTATACTTAGTATAATACTAATTAATATGAGATGGTACAAGTGTCTATAAAGTAACCTGGTGACATGAGGGTGGACAGGGTAATCTTTGGAGACTAAGTTTGCACAAAGTCAAGTAAACATAGTAGATGTTGCACTGGTCATATCAGCAAAAAGAATACCTTGAGTTCTGTCTCTCCCTGCTCGCCTTGTACACCCGACGTTCCAGGCCCTTATAACGTCAACTCCTGTTCTGGGTGCGTCCACCTGGGCTCATTCTGTCTGGAAGTGAAAGGGCCAGATCCAATGTCTGCACACACTGACTTGAACGTCCGGACTCATAGGACGCGGCCCGTTTGCGTCCTGACGTATTTGACCCCCTCTAGTGCAGCCACCCCCCTGATACTCTACCCACAGTGCCTAGCCTCTTTCATCCCTTCACTCCCAATGCACCCGTTCCCATGCTGCCCTTTTGCGGACATCTTGCAGCTGCGACATCTCTCCACCCGGCCTCCCGCCCCGATACGCCAGCCCGCCAGCTTTCTTCCCATGATACTCTCACTCCTTTAACCCCTTAGGAGCAACTCCCTGAATTCATTTCTCATCCGGAACCCCACCAACATCACCTCCGTTCCTTCCCCCCTCCCAGATTCCCTCAGTCTTCTTGCGTATGCGGCAGACGTTTTTCCGTCATTACCTCTTTCGTCCTGATTCCTCCCAACAGGTTCCACCCCTCCTCCTCCACTATTCTGCTCTACCCCGTCTTCTCCCATATCCGGCAGACGTCTCCCCTCTCTTGCCCTGTCGTGCGGCTCTCTCCTCAGCTCTCCACATCCTATCTCATCTTGTCCATGCCTTTCACCGCCTCCCTGGTCTCTTCCAGTCTGCTTGTGGGCTACCACTGTCTTCCCCAGCTTCTAACAGCCCCCCAGCCTGATTCCCGTGCCTGTCAACCTACAGCTGCCCGCTGGACGACTTACCCAAGCCTGCCTAGTTTATAACCATCTGCCTGACACATTCCCATACCTTTTGAATCTACAATTGCCTGCTAGATGCCGTGTCATCTCTGTGCAGCTTATAACCATCTGCGCAATTTATTCTCATGCCTTTCCTGCAGACCGATCTGCACACGACTATTGTTTGACCATTCCGGACCCTTTTAGCACGCGTAATTTTATTTTATTTTATTACATATATATACACGATTAGCCAGTGGTGATAAAACCATTCTTCCTATCCTCTTGATCGGTTTTCTTCAACATGTAATTCCTCCTCTCTGGGGTCTTGGAACTGTGCTGCACCAACCAGTGCTCCTGGATTCAGCCCAGGTTCTCTCGGCGGCTCATGCCAACCATTTCCTTCTCCTGTATCTACGAGGCTGCTAGTGGCCTCCAATTCATCCAGCTCTGTATCACTACCAAAGTCCTGCCTCGATACATCCTCATCATTGTCATATCCCGCCGTTCTTGTGACCCGCTTTTCCCGCTCCTTCGCGATTCTGGCCTCAAATGTCGTCCTTATCCACTGGATTATTCGATGTTACCAAACTCTTTCCGTTTTGCCCCATGACGGTGTCTGACGTTCCGAAGGGCTATCTATCCGTTAGCTGACATTTCATCCAACTCGAGTACTTGCTGTTTGCAAAAGTGTCTGGATGCCCATGGGGTCAGTGTATCTGGACACCTTCGAAACGTGCCAGTACATAGTGTTTTTCTTATCCCCAGAAGTGGCCATTGTGAAAGCCACATTATCGATACAGATGCCCGTCTGCCAACATCACACTGAATGACATAATATGGCAGCTGTCAGATAGATAAACAGGCCATCAATCTTATATAGGAAACCCTGATCCGTTATGCCTTTCCTTTTCGGGCCAGAGTAATATTAAGCAAATATCAAACCCAGAATCTGGGGTGCCAGGAATCTAAGAGAAATTGGCTGTCAGCCAGATTAGATTGATTTAGTCTTACTCCGATTAGAGACAATCCCGACCAATCTTAAAAACATACCTCATAGCTGCCTGGCGGGCAAATGAAACTATCCTCCTCCAGTAGGTATTCCACTGTTCATGCCCAGGCTGTAGGATCCTCAATATTGAGCTTATAGAGATCTGTTATAGGGTTCTTTTGCTGTATGCTGATACTGAGAGCTGTATCCGCTCTGCTTTCCCCGGATCTCAAATCAGTAACCAGGGGCCACTCCATTTAGTCTAGAATAGGATGTCAGTTATCGAATAAGGGTAACCTGCCTTGTCATTTGAGGGCGGTGTAGCATCAGCAAAGTTGGGAAAGCCTAATTTGGTTCGGGCATCGCTCCAACATGGGCGGACTTCTTCGGTCAGGGTAATTGGGTTCGGAAACGGATTGATTAAGATGGTCTAGTCTCATATCACATCACGGGATTTGGCCAGAATGGTACGCTCAAGCCCGGTTGCCATATTTCACCTACTGCTGGCTTGCTGTCCTCCGCTATCTAATTCCTGCACCGTTGGATTTGGGTGACTTGGGGCCACCACCGCAGGCATCGCAAGTGCATTCAAGTCTGTGGGCGAAAAGGAGGGAATGGCAGATGTAAAACCATTTTGGCTAACTCGTACTAGAGCAGATATTCTCTGTGCGGGGTAACTAATCCTCCTGCGCGAATTCTGAGTATTTCCAGGGGTGATTGTCAGTTTCGAGCGCGGTGAGCTAAGGAACTCACACCCAATTAGTCTTTCTGCTCCCCAGGCCATTGGATGATCTATACTATCTCCATGCGGGCTTAACTCATTCTCTTCACTCTCCCCACTCTTCTCACTCTGGCCATCATTACCCTCATATTCCCCATTATTAGAGTCCAGACTCTCATCCGCTGACTCTAAGACCTGCTGCTAGTTGTACAGGATGGGCTTTGGTACCTGGAGTTGTGAAGAAGCTAGCTCCCGCATGGCATTCCTCCTTCTACCTACAGCGAACCCAGCCATAACAGAGTCATCACTGGGTGATATTATTATAGTTAATCCGTCCAGGGACCCAGATCCATGGAAACGCCCACAAAGGACCTCCCTTTGCCTTTGCCTTTCTTGCTTCGATGAACACGTTCAGTCAGCCATAAACTGCTGCTGTTGCTGTGACATGGTATGCAGGTGAATAGTGATAGAAGAGAATTGTAGTGTATGAGGTTCAGGTACAGGTGGTGTCAGGAAGCCTCTATTCGTAGGTAGCTAAGTGTACAATATAGGGTGTGAACTTGGCAGATAAAAATGGTCAGCCCAGCTTCCTTAAGAACTAAGCACATTCACAGTTCATTACTCGCTTTAATGTCCGCTGGTATCAGCATACACCGCTTATCCAAATTCCAACTTGATACCTGATATAGGAAGTGCACCCGAAGACTTGGCGGCCCTGCGATTTCACGAGGGCAATACGAGTGTTAGGTACTTGGGGTTCCTTAATCAGATGAAAAAAGGTTTATTAGAATATACGGACTAATCTGGTTTGAGTAGGGCTGCCAAGCAGACAGAATCAAATGTGGGTAAAGTTAGGGCTCGGACCCGGACGCTAATCTCAGAAAGTGAAAGCTCCCACTAACGCTCAATGGATGGAATATAAGATGAAAAGCTAGAATAGCAATAATAATGAAAGGGGCAACCCTGAACGAAAAATATCAAAAGAAAAATAACAATGATCCGTACAAGTCCAAAGAGCAAACCGCTAAAGCCAGATGCGAAAAGATATACCAAACGAAAAAGAGCTGGAAAAGCGCAAGAATGATCTGCGAAGATACCGAGAGCAGTTCCCACGAGCCGACTCGGTAAACCCAGAACAACTAGTGGTAAACAAGAATAATCTGCAAAACTCTAAGAGGGACCTGTAGAGCAACAAAGTGCATCAGCAAAAACACCTTTTTCACCTGACATATCGAGCCCATATCCGGACGAAGCCAGTCCGCTCTTTGCCTCCTGTCCTTCCGGATCTCCCAAGCCTTCTTTGCCTTTCATCTCTTGCGTCTAGTTCGCCCAGATGCCCTACTTTCCCGCCAAAGCATCCGACGCGCTCCTTGCGACCCAACCCCCTTCAAGCGCCTTCCTGTTGGATCCGCTCTCTTATCTTCTCGTCTACACGCCTTCTGCCTACTCTTACCAACTGCATGTATCCGGTGGCCCTCCCTGATCACCTCTCGCCTTTAGCGACCTAGAGCTGTCTGCTCCCCTCCGCTAACATCCTACGTTGCTCTTTTATTACTCCACGCCCTCCTGTTACTTCCATAATTCTCTTACTGTTTACAAGACACCCGGCGTAGCCACTATCGAGACCGCTTACTTTGGTTGACTTCGCCACAGGAGAGAATAAATTGGCATTATTAATCATCCGCAGAACTCACGTGGCCGAGTTGAAGCTGGACACTTTCTAAGGGAATCTCTCCATTAAGTTGCTGGCTTCAACTCGGCTGGCTACTCAATTCAACCTATTTAAAATAGTCTCTTCAATGCTCGCGGATCGTATATTACTCCTGCGGCTGAGTTGAAGCCTGACACTCAATATCGGAACTGGCATCATCAGTGTACAGCTTCAACTTGGCAGCATATTCATACAGAACAATTCAACCTATTTAAAATATTCCCTTAAAAGCCCGCGGAGTGTGTAGTACTTCTGCGCGGCTGAGTTGAAGTCGAACACTCAATATCGGCAGTGCCATCTTAAGTGTACGGCTTCAACTTGGCTGCATATTCATACAAAGCAAGTCAACCTATTTAAAATATTCCCTTAAACGCCCGTAGATTGTGAAGTACTCCTGCGCGGCTGAGTTGAAGTCGGACACTCAATACGGGCACTGCCATCTTAAGTGTAAGGCTTCAACTTGGCCGCATATTCATACAAAGCAATTCAAGTTATTTAAAATATTCTCTTAAATGCCAGCAGATTGTGTAGTACTCCCACGGCTGAGTTTAAGCCAGACACTCAATATGGGAACTCCCACCTTAAGTGCCCAGCCTTAACTCGTATAAATACCGTACATAATTGGATAGAATAATTTAATATCTTTCATTAAACGTCCGCAGATCAATCCTGTGATTCACTATCCATGGCCTCTCACCGCAAGGAATTACCTGCGCCTGTTCGATCACTTGCCCTATACTGACTATTCCCATGTCTCGACTATTAATCCGCTTGCCGACTCGAATATGTCCGCTCGCAGTGTGAAATCAGCCACTATTGACTGGATAGAGTATGTAAACCAATCCCAACCGATGGACAGCTCCCGCCTTACTGAAATATTGCTTATCTTGAAATGTGCTAGCAACCGAGCCATCACCCATCCTCGTAAAACTGCATAGTTCGCTTCCCCACCAGTCTGGACCCATACCCAATGGTTTCTAGGGCCACCGTTACAGAATGCCTTTGTTCCAGTGCAGCGGGCCCGGTGGATCTGGAACCTGTCAGGTTCCTGAAAGTCGGCCACAGGAATTTCAAGCTGAGCAAATCCTTCTACAGGGAGTAACCCTAGTTTGGTGGGTCGGCTGGCAACTGCCGGTCATCCGCAGCAGTCTGTCTAGTAAAATGTAGAATATCCTGCATCATGTTGAAATAATGGATATTGAGGGTTGCGCATAGTTCGGTCAGCGTGCTGTGCTGGTGTTTTTCATAAGGCCTTGAAGAACCCGGTGAGGGGTACTGTGACTTGAAAAAGCCGGCATTCCATCCCGCTATCTTCAGCCACGATCACACCTTTAACTTTCCAAAGTGCTTCTATTGTCTAGAACCTCATTCCTCGAGCATGTTGGCGGCCATATTGCAACAAGATCTGCCAGGCGGTGTCATTCTTGTTTGACCTGCGGTATCCATCTTTAATCTGATCCTTCTGTACTAGTTCACCGATCTCTGTGGAATACATCGATATGGATCCAAAACGCCGTACGTGGGAGGCAAAGTGAGTCAGGTAGTGCATCTTGATGAAGTTGAAGTGATTCTCACGCCGTATCAAATCTGCCCGCCGATCAGACCTTTCAACCCTCTCTTGATCAGCCAGCCGACGGCGATTAGCGAGGGTTCTATCGCGGACTTCTTTACCACGCTAATCTGCGATTAGTTCCCTTAGCTCCCGATCCTGGCGATTTGCTTGAGTGCGGGTAGCCTTTGAGGGACGGAACTCAAGAAAAGTGTCCTATGTCCTGTGGAATGTCTGCAGGTAGCTTTCCATGTAGGAAAGTGTGTCTGGTGTATGACGGCGATATTGAGCCATAAGAGTGAAGTCCACCAGCGCGCTAACACACTTCAAAGCGCTCTTGAAATCATGATACTTAGAACTGTCCGGATTTCGTAATGCGGACGCCAATACGGCTGAAATACAGCGGCCAAGATTGCGCATCTCCTTTCCTTGCCATTGTGTGATTTCGCGATAGGGCTTTTTCGGTACGCTGAATCTGGGGTCAGGAGGAATTTCTTTCCAAGCATCGTCAAACGCCTGCTGCCATTTATGCTTTTTCAGGAATCCTTCCACCCATTTTATCATATGTTTGAATCAGCCAACGTAGATGTTGTGCAAGAGGTCCGGCTTGTGTAGGTCTGTGGGGCTTACTCGGTCGAGTCCGGTCAATACATTGTTTCCTATTTTCACGCCCAACCGTTGAAATTATTGTGCAATGCCGGCCGCTTCTGCCGGCTCATGCCTCAAGGCTTTCTCTCTATATAGCATGTAGTCGCGGGTCTCATACTTCTGCCGCAGATCCCCACCGAGCTCCTTGCACGGAACCTCACACTTTGGGCATGACTTGCTGCCTATTCCTTGCAAGGCTGCATGCTTAGCATGATCCGCGATCCAGGCCAACAAAATGGGAAAACCAAGACGTGTTTTGCTGTCTGCACAATCTATTACCATTCCTTCTCGGGCAACCTGCTGTAATTGTGCCAGGACAAGATCGAAGACAGCCCGCAGGACATCCGCGTTGGTCTGCCGCTGGGCTTTGTTGGCACGGGCTGATTCGCCAGTGAACTTTGGGGGTATTGGAAGCAATGCCAGAAGCAGGATTGGCATGTTGGCAGGGCTGCTTCTTGTCCTCGAAAGGATATTGCCGATCGTCATGTATACCGGCTAGGCTTTCTTATCTCCAGAGAAATTGTTAAGGTGCATCTGGTCAGACAATTCGATAATGGGCACCACTGTGGACCTGGTGGGCAAAGCTTTCTACCAAGGAACGGAATGGGCTCTTAGTATTGGAAACACCACTCCAAGAACTTGTCAGGACCTATCTCATACATGGATGCCCCACCACCAGTCTGCCGTATGTATCTCTGAATATAATCGCTCCCCACTTGAATAATATTCTCGAATAGGTGCGTAAACCATATCTGAGCTATACGCGACCTGACGGATCAGGTAGCGGACACAGTCAATAATATATCGATAATAGAATGTTGTGGCATGTCGACCATCATCAATACTGGGTTCCGCCTACACCATGTATTCACGAAATGGGTCCAGTATGTCAAGATGTTGTCGCAAGGTATAGGCGGACGGGAATGATCTGCTATTCGTACAGCCTAAACCTTCCGCAAAGTACGCGTCGATCTCCGACTTGGGTGCCTTGCTCCGGACAAACCAGCTCGCCAAATTAAAGTCCTTTTCAGATGAGAAAGGGCTCCAAGGGTTATCGGTCATGGCCTTGTTGAGCTCTGTATAGCCAGCAACTTCGCCGAGTGGTCTACCAGCACCAGGAATAGTTTCTTGACCCGAAGGGCGCACGCGGACTGGTGGGTGGGAAAGGTCTTCCGTGTCTGTATTGTTCTGCATATCATCTATCTCACCACTTGATGTATGGAAATCTGGGATCTCGAGCCTGCAATCAGATTCGTAGTCTGAGTCAGTCAGGTTTTCAAGTTCATCACGAACAAAAGTAGGTCCCATGGAAGCCGCGTCCGCAATCGCGCTGAGGGCAAGAACGATATCAAGATGCATTGTCTGAAGGTGTTTTTCGTATGTAGCGGCTTGTTCATAATGTCGCCTGCAATAAGGACACTTTGATATCTTTGAGGTCATCGGGTGTGGTGTTTCTCTCGCAAGTAGTCTGGCGGATGCGTAAGTGGATGGGCTGAGCGGCTGCAGCGCACTCAGTCTTTCAAAGCGAAGGGTAGGTGTCTTTCAAGGGGTAAATCGGGAAAATTTCAAGTTGGTTTAGACGGATGACGAACGGGTCCAGACATTCAAGCTGCCAACCGTTATTCACAGTTTAACTTGTCAAACCTGTTCTTTGCTGAGAGTATGGGAGGGCCTTGGCTCATGGGTCGCGGCTCCCATGCAGCTCCGTTGCGGCTCAAAACCTGATCTGAAACCTATCGTCATTGAGGTGGGTCACGCGACTTTTCAAGATATTCAAGTTTGTACTGGGTACAATCCTGCCTACCCCACAAAACCGTCCTCGTGCGGCCTATATAAGCTCTCTCTTCCCCCCCTTGTATCTTCTCTCCACAATCCTTTCCCCAATTACAATCACCTCCTCGATCCGCCAGCCCATCCTAACAGGACCCACAAAGTTCAGCACAACCTCTCACTCGTCTGCAGTATCACCAGTGTATCCTCAGCTCATTTCAGATTACCTATCTGTGTTTCCCTAGCCAATAACCTTTTCACAGCCATTACCATCCGCAGAACTCCCTTTACCATCCGCCAGGCCCGCTCTATTATTTTCAGATCTTCCACAACCCTTCATCCTCAAAAGTACCAGCATCTACTAGCGGCCATTCTCCATCCGCTGAGGGACCATTTAAACCCCCCCAACAAGCAGCCTCTTTCTGATCCATCAACCACCCCCCACCCCGATCACTCTTATAATGGCAGCCTCAAAGATTGATTTCAGTTTCGAAAAATCGGCGTCCTTTAAAAGCGACGGCGATGTCACCTGGTGTAAGCACGTTTGCGGCTTCCCCCATCCACAAACCTATAGTCCGGAGTATAAAGCCTAGTGAAATGCTATGAAACGTAAGATGGAGCAAGACAGGATCCCAGGGTGGAAGCAGAGTACTGCCGGACAATGAGCGGCCATCCAGGCACATGCTCTTACCCTCCGGCCTGTTAGCCTCAGGTCAGGACTCTGGCAGGCTAATAAACCCCGTGGCGAACGTTTTACCGAATGCCTCGACCTTTTGCTAAAGGACATAGCAAAAAAGCATCACGGTATCTTAAGAGACATGTTGAGAGCACACGTTGCTGCTGTTCAGCTTGCGGACCCCACCCCCGCCAGAAATGATCGTAAGTTATCCCCAAGCGTCCGCAATAAAGATGTACCATATATGCTAATACAGCTCATGCAGGTCTCGCCGGTCGGCAGTGTGTCCGTCTCTGGATAGATGAGCCATCCGTAGTCCGCCCAAGCAGCCCACCTTTCAGAACCTGCTAGTGGGCATAGACAAAACCATGGCACCGGGTGTCGGATTTCGAATGCTTATTGGTGCGACAAGACAGGGTACACGTCTACTGCAGGATGATCCAGAGGAGCCGCTACCGCTTGCTGAAATGATCCAAATCACAAATAGCGGACTTGTCCGCATATGGTGGTCTTTGAATCTGCCAAGCGAACCAATGGATCTGCTCTTCTGTTGCCATGGAAGGAATGATAAAGAGGATAGCACTCCTCCTCCCGGTGAGATCAGGTTTGCTCTACGTGATAACCGGGGCCCCCCTCCAGACGCCTCGGATGACGGATCCGCCGGTAGCGAGGATGGACAGAGCTCAGATGGCCACCAGCCAGAGTCATCCGCTGCGGCCGCAAAGCAAACCACCTCAACAAGGACTACCAGGAGCGGTAATACTACAAAAAAGACTGGGCGAACACACTGTATCAATTGGGCAGACATTGGCGAATCAGAGCCAGAGTCTTCTGGTACACAAGCTTCTGTCCCTCGTGCTAACTTGGGCACTGGTGTTTTGAGGTCTGGTAGACAAGGAGAACGGGAGACTGACCTAAAGAGAGCATCCCGGACGCCAGCCAATAACAGTGGTAAATGCAACCTCGCGGTCATGCAAGAAGCCGATGAGCCATACGGTTCGGATGGAAGTCCGGAACCCCAGAGGAAGGTGGCCTGCCAGGTGGGGGCAATCAATGCCGGAATTGAGGTTGAGCCGGACACACGCGATGGGGAGCATAATCTGAGTTGGCAACTGGCTGACAGGACTAGTCCATCAAACAATCTGTCTCCGTTTACTCCCAATCCGGGTTACCATCACGGGTCTCCAGCCTCTGGGAAGGCAGAGGCGAGAAGGTCAGCTGCGCATCTTTTGATGCTGGCCTCAGGGGCCGAGCAGCTTGTTAACACATTGGCAACACAAGTCGATACGCATGGCAGAAGCCATTGGCCCTCCGAGGATTCACATACCGGCGATGTCTGTGTGGATATTCCGACAGCTGAAAAAGTCGGACGAGAATTAAGCCCGCCCGCTGACTCTCCAACTGACTCGAGTGCATACTCAACACCTGGTAAGTTCTGGTTACGACTACCAGGATTTTCATCCATTTTGTTGACTAGGTCTGCCGCAGTTCCGGCAGAAACGGGCGTTGGGAGTTCGCTCATGTCGGTTTCTGTCCTGGCTCACTATCTTTGTGAACAAAGCTCTCCTGCCCCGACTAATGTGGCTAATGTCTCGCTAGCTGACGGTGCAGGTCCATTTCAAGCAATTTACAAGTACTAGGCCACGATGGACCCTTCGACTTTTCCTTTTAGTGTTTTCATTTTTGTTTCTAGAGTTCATGTTATTCTTGCTGTTTCCAGACTATTTCTGTTTTAGATTAGCAGGCTAGGTCTGGGCTGCCTGCCCTGATCAGTATACTTAATTTAGACCTGCGACTGTTCGCAGATCCTGCGGGTGTTTCTTTTGGGTGTTGTTCATTTCAAGTTTAACTTTTAGAGTTTTGCAAGTTATCCTTATAGTTTTTCCCACACATTTCTTGTTTGGATTGGCCCGGCTGTTGCTGTTCCTGGTTGCCCAAACCCAATGTAGTCTACGGACACTTTGTTGCTCTACGGGGTCCCTCTTAGAGTTTTGCAGACCATTTTTGTTTGCCACAAGCTGTTCTGCGTTTATCGGGTCGGCTTGTGGGACCTGCTCTCGGAATCTTCGCAGATCATTCTTGCTCTTTTCCAGCTCTGTTTCGTTTGGTGTATGCTTTCTCTGCTGGCTTTAGCGGTTTGCTCTTTGGACTTGTGCGGATCATTCTTGTTCTTCTCTCGCTGTTTTTCGTTCGGGGTTGCCCCTTTGATTACTATTCCTAGCCTAGCCTTTCATCTTATATCCCATCCGTTGAGCCTTAGCGGCAGCTTTGACCTTTTGTGATTAGCGTCCAGGCCCGAGCCCTAGCCTTACCCGTATTTGTTTCTGTCCGCTTGGCAGACCTACTTAAACTAGATTAGTCCGTAGATTCTGATCACCCTGTTTTCATCTGGTTTAGGAACCCAAAGTACCTAACACTCGTATTGCCCCAGTCAAATCGCAGTGCGGCCAAGTCTTCGGGTACAAATTCCTATATCAGGTATTAAGCTGCAATTTGGATGCGCGGTGTGTGCTAACGCCAGCGGAAATGAAAGCGAGTGATGAACTGTGAATGTACTTAGTTCTTAAGGAAGTTGGGCCGACCATTTCGATCTTCCAAGTCCACACCCCATATCGTGCCCTTAGCTACATACCAATAGAGGCTTCCTAACACCACCCGCACCTCAAAGTCATACACGGCAATTGTCTTCTATCACTATTCACGTGCATAATATATTACAACAATAGCGGCGGCTTATGGCGGACCGCGCGTGTTCATCGAGGCAGGAAAGGCAAAGGCAAAGGGAGGTCCTTCGCGGACGTTTCCGGGGATCTGGGTCCAGGGACGGATTAACTATAATAACATCACCCAGTGTTGAGTCTGTTATGGCTCGGTCTGCTGTAGGTAGGAGGAGGGATGCCGTGCGGGAGCCAGCTTCTTCACGACTCCAGGTACCAGAGCCTGTCCTATAAAACCGGCAGCAGGTCTTAGAGTTAGCGGATGACAGTCTAGACTCTAATGATGGGGAATATGAGGGTAATGATGGCCAGAGTGAGGAGAGTGAGGAGAGTGAGGGGAGTGAGGAGAACAAGTTAGGCCAGCATGGGGACGATATGGATCATCCATCGGCCTGGGGAGTGCAAAGACCAATTGGGCATGAGTTTCTTAGCTCGCAGCGCTCGATACTGACAATCACCCCTGGGAATACCCAGAATTCTAGCGGGAGGATTAGCTACCGCGGACGGAGAACGTCTGCTCAAGTACGAGTTAGCCAAAATAGTTGTACATCTGCCATTCTCTCCCGTTCGCCCACAGACTTCAATCCACTTGCGATGCTGATGATAACCCCAAGTCACCCAGATCCAACCGTGTGGGAATTAGATAGCGGGGGACAGCAAGCCAGCAGTAGGCGAAATATGGCAACCGGGCTTGAGCGTACCATTCTGGACAGATCCCGTGACCTGATGTGGGACTGGACGATCTTCGTCAATCTGTTTCCGGACCCAATTAGCGTGACCGAAGAAGTCCGCACATGTAGGAAGGATGCCTGGACCAAATTAGGCTTTCCCACCTTTGCTGATGCTACCCCGCCCTCCAATGACCAGGTAAGTTACCCTTAATCGATGGCCGACATCCTATGCGAGACTAAATGGAGTGGCCGCTGGTCACTGATTTGCAGATCCGGGCAAAGCACAGCGGATGCAGATCTCAGTATCTGCATACAGCAATGCAGGCTATGACAGCACTCTATAGTAAGCTCAATCGTGAGGATCCTACAGCTTGTGCACTAAGAGTGGAATACCTACTGGGGGAGGAGAGGTTGATTTGCCCACCGGGCAGCTATGAGGTATCTTTTTGACATTTGTCGGGATTGTTTCTAATCGGAGTAAGACTAAACTGATCTAATCCGGCGGACAGCCAATTCCTCTTAGATTCCTAGCACCCCAGATTCCGGGTGTGATATTTGCGCAATATTACTCTCGCCCGAAAAGGAAGGGCATGACGGATGAGGGTTTCCTGCATAAGATCAATGGCCCATTTATCTGTCTGACAGCCGGCATATTATGTCATTCACTGCAATGTTGGCAGACTGGCATCAGTATCGATAATTTGGCTTTCACAAGGGCCACTTCCAGGGGTAAGAAAAACAATGTGTACTGGGAGGTTTCAAAAGTGTCCGGATTCCCCAATGCCCCTGGCATCCAGACACTTTAGAAAATAGCAAGTACTCGAGCTGGGTGAAAGGTTAGCTAAAGGATAGATAGCCCTGCTGGAACGTCAGACGCGATCCTGGGGCAAAACAGGAACAGTTTAGCATCGTCGAATAATCCAGCGTATAAGGACGACATTGGAGGCCAGAATCGCGAAGGAGCGGGGAAAGTGTGTTGAGATGACTGTGGGATATGACAATGATGTGGACGCATTGAGGAGGTGGTTTGCTAGTGATACGGAGCTGGATGAATTGGACGCCGCTGGCGGCCTCATGGATACAGGAGGAGGACATGGTCGGCAGGAGCCGCGGCGAGAACATGGGCCCAATCCGGGAGCACTGGTTGGTGCAGCGCAGTTCCAAGACCCTGGGGAGGCCGAATCGCATGTTGAAGAAACTGATCGAGAGGATAGGGAGAATGGTTTTATCACCACTCGCTGATCGTGTATATATATGTAATTAAATTAAATTAAATTACGCGCGCTAAAAGGGTCAGGAATGATTAAACAATAGTAGTGTGGGAGTCGGTGGGCAGGAAAGGCATGAGAATGAATTGCGCGGATGGTTATAAGCCGCGCAAGTATGAGTAAGGCATGTAGCGGGCAATTGTAGGTTCAGAAGGCATGGGAATCTGCCGAGCAGATAGTTATAAACTGCACAGGCTTGGGTAAGTCGTCTAGCGGGCAGCTGTAGGTTGACAGGTACGGGAATGAATCTGGGAGGCTGTTAGAAGCCGGGGAAGATGGTGGGAGCCCGCGAGCGGACTGTAAGAGGCCGGGGAGGCGGCGAGAGGCATGGAGTAGACGAGATAGGATGTGGAGAGCTGAGGAGAGAGCCGCACGAAAGGGCAAGAGAGGGGGGACGTCCGCCGGATATGGGAGGAGACGGGTTGGGATCAGAGAGTGGAGGAGGAAGGGCTGAACATGTTGGAAGGGATGAGGGCGGAGGAAGTAATGACGGGAAAATGTCCGCCGAATCCGCGAGAGGACTGAGGGAATCCAGGAGTGTGGGAGAAGCGGAGGTGATGTTTGTGGGGTTCCGGATGAGATATGGATTCAGGGAGAGGTTAGTGACGGGGTTAAAGGAGAGAGCGTATCATGGAAAGAAAGCTGGGGGGCGGGGGTATCGGGGGGGGAAGCCGGGAGGAGAGATGTTGCGGTCGCACGACGTCCGCAAAAGGGCAGCATGGGAATGGGTGCATTGGGAGCGAAGGTATGAAGAGGCTGGGCACTGGGGGTAGAGTATCAGGGGGGTGGCTGCCCCAGGGGGGGTCAAATGCGTCAGGACGCAAAAAGGGCTGCGTCCAATGCGTTCGGATGCGCAGGTCTCCGTCTGGACGCATTGGACGCGGCCCTTTCACTTCTGGATGGAATGAGCCCGGGCAGACACACCCAGAACAGGAGTTTACGTTATAAGCGCCTGGAACGTCCGGCGCACAGGGTGAGCGGCGAGAGACAGAACCCAAGGTATTTCTTTTGCTGATGTGACCTATAATCTGTTGTCCCAAATATCCTTGGCCTAGTTAGCCTGGAATCCTACAGTGTTAGCTACCCCGTAACACTTAGCGGCCCAAATAGAATAACCGAGATAGTGGTTGGCATGAAATGAATTATGGGAATGGCACATCTAGTACCAGAGACAGCTGAAATGGACAACAAACGGTAGTATATAAATACTCGGATTGATTTAGAAACCTTTAATAGGATATATTGAACAGTCTTCGTATAAAAGTAAATTCATGTATTTGTGATTTGGGAGACGAAGAGCTGTGCAAAAGAGACGGGAAATGGTATCCAAGATATAGAGAAAGATTAAGTGAATCATGAGAGGTTGGGAAAAGGACAATAGAAATACCAAAATGAACAGTCAGGAGTGGGACAAGTGAAGGGAAAAACAAATGTTGGTATGTGTAGACAGAAACCAATCGCCCGGAGAACAGCTCAAGGGGGACTCCAGGGGACTCCAGGTGGATGAAGTCCATAACGGAGAAATCAAGGGGGATGGAACATGCCAAATATGACAAGCGCACCAGACAAGGATGGTTTTTTCCGGACATACACAAGCACTAATGAGCCACACAACGGCCAACATGACCAAAGGGGGAGAACCAAAAGATGACAGGGGTGGGTGTTGCAACTCACCTTCCCCGGTGGAGAAAGCTAGGGGACTCAGACAAAAGCAGGAGATAGATAATGTCGGGAGTATGTTTTGACCCTCCTGAAGGCCCCGTAGACTTTGAGAAAAGGAAGGAGATGTAAGAGGCACAGGGGCAGCAGGGAGGAATAGTGTTACCAGAGGATTGTACAGCAAGATATGTATGTAATACATGAGGGAGAACTTTTTTACTGATGTCCCCCCCCTGTTTCCTTGGTTCTTTTCGCTACCTGGAATTTCTTTCACGACTTCTGTACGTCAGAATATAACCTCTTCTATTCTGAAAACCAAGACTCACGCCAAGAACCGCCAAACCCTGACCCTGATCTGCTATTATGTGATCAGTCTTGAACCATGAATCTGAGATCGTTATCTCTGAACTTGAACCTTCATACTAAGCGACTGTCATCGCTTAGGACCTTCCTGTCATCGCTTAGAACCTTCCTGTCAGTTGTGTGCCTTGGACTAATGTCCAGTGCCAAGACCTCATTATACCTATGGTCTGATGTATAATGCCTAGTGAAATACTATAAAACGTAAGATAGAGCAAGACAGGGTCCAGAGTAGAAGCAGAGTACTGCCGCACAATTGGCGGCCATCCTAGCACATGCTCTTACCCTCTAGCCTTTTAGCTAGAGGTCCATACTCTGGCAGGCTAATTATCTATGTGGCGAACGTTTTACTGAATGCCTCCACATTTTGCCAAAGAATATAGCAAAAAAATACCAGAGGTACCTTAAGAGACATATTAGGAGCACCGGTGGCAGCCGTTTTGGTTGCAGACCCAGCTCCCACCAGAAATGATCATAAGTTACCCCCACATGTCGGCATTAAAGAGGTACCATATGTGCTAATACAGCTCCTTTCGGGATGGACTAGATCTAGTGGCAAAGTCGTGAACCTGTTTACTAGATGCAGCTAACTATGCCAACTCTTCCGAACCTGCTAGGGGGCATAGACCAAACTATGGCACCTAGAGTCGAAACCCGTATAGTTGTTGGTGCGACAAGACAGTGTACATGTTTGCTCCAGGACAATCAAGAGCAGCAGCTACCGCTTGCTAAAATAATCCAAATCACAAATAGCAGACATGTTGGCATATGGTGGTCTATGAATCCCCCAAGCGAACTAATGGATCTGCTCATCTGTTGCTATCCAAGGAGCGATACCGAGGATGGCTCTCCTTCTCCCAGTGAGATCAGGTTTGCCCCACCTGAGAACTGGTGTCCTCCCCAGGTGCCTCAGATGACAGGTCTGCCGCATCATCCAAAAAGATCAGTTCACGTTATATGCATTTCAGAACACCCCACATCATCTAGATGTGTCCTACGTGGCTATTCTTTTGAACTTATGTAATCAAACAATTGTTTTTTTTTAAGATTAATCTAATAATCAAGTAGACAAACATGAATTATCAGCCCTAACAGACAATATTTACATGTCCATTTTTACTTCTAAAGTTAAAAACAGAATTCCTAGGATGTACTGGATGCTCACGGGATGCAAACTCCACTACAGGGTGCATTCAGACACAAGTGGATGCAAAATCTGATTGTTTTGCTGATGCCGTAGCGATGATAGACAGAGCTCAGATAGCTACCAGCCACAGTCATCTGCTGCGGCTGCAAAGTGAACCCCCTCACCAAGCACTACCAGGAGCAGTAATACCACAAAGAAGACTGGGTGAACACAGCGCAGTAATCGGGCATATGTTGGCAAATTGGAGTCAGAGTCTTCTGGTAAGAAAGCTTTCACCTCCCCTGCTAAGTTGGGCACTCGTGTTTTGAGGTTTAGTAGACAAAAAGAACAGGAGACCAACCTAAAGAAAGAATCCCGAATGCCAGCCAATAATCGTGGTAAATGCCACTGCGCGGTCATTCAAGAGGCTGATGAGCCATACAGTTCAGATGGAAATCTGGAACCTCAGAGGCAGGTAGCCCGCTAGGCGAGCGCAATCGATACCAGCATTGGGGTTGAATCGGACACATTCGATGAGGAGCTTAATCTGAGTCGGCAACATGCGGACAGGTCGAGTCCACCAAGCAGTCTGTCTCTATTTATTATTACTAATCCTGGTCAGCATCCTGCTTGTGCAGCCTCTGAGCATGCCGAGATCAGAAAATCAGCCGCCAATCCTTTGATGCTAGCCAAAGGGGCCGATCAGCCGGTCAAAACCTTGATGACTCAAGTTGATGCACCCGACAGAAGTTATCCCCACTCCGATGATCTATATACCAGTGATCTGTTTGCTGATATTCCTACATCTGAAGAAGCCTGACCAGAATTAAGTCTGACAGATGACGCTCCAACCAACTGAATTGCACACTCTACACCTGGTAAGTTCCGGTTCCGACTACTAGGTTTTTTATCGATTCTGTTGCCAAGGTCTGCTGTAGTGCCAGCAAAAACAGGTGTTGGGAGTCCACACAACTTCATTTCTGTTCTGGCTTACTAGCTCTGCCAACCAAGCTCTCTTGCCCTGACCCATATCACTAATGTCTTGCTAGCAGAGGGTATAGGTCCATTTGTAGTAATTTACAGATGCTAGACCACCATGGACCTTTTGAATGTTCCTTTTGATGTTTTTATTTTTGTTTCTAGAGTTCATGTTATTCTAGCTGTTTCCTGACTATTTCTGTTTTAGATTAGCCTGATATGACTGGGCTGCTTGCCCTGATCAGTACACTAAATTTACACTTGTTGTAACAATCCTATTGTTCATCCTTGGCGCAACAGGCAATGTCAGTTGTCTCTTGCATAATCGGCTCTTACCTTTTATACCAAGGGGTAAAAGGGTACTATCTATTCAGATAGTACAGAACTGACTAGCTTGTCTTTGAGTCTACTAGCTTATCTTATGGTAATCAAGTTGGATCGTCTTGCTTCTAGAACTATCTCCATAGTACTTATGTCGGACAACCTGTCGCTGAGACTATCCCAATAGTTTCTGGCTTTTTTGAGCGTAGGCTCTCGTACAGAAGAAGTGTATGAAGAAAAAAGAATGCATAAGTGTATTGCCAGTGCTACTTAGGTATAGCAAAGTACTTAGATGGTTGCGTGAAGATTCTATCTATTGGTTAGAACCAAGCCTTCTATAAAACGTATTTCACTCAGTAATGGGTCACCCGATCACCTAACGAGTATTGCTTAAAATCGTGATATTATAGCTCAAGAAGAATCCAATGAGGTTCAAAATCAATTTCCAATTTGGTATTATACTCTGAAACTATGATGTGAATTTTGAAAAAGATAATTGTATTTTGTGACCTGAAAACTAAGTGAGTCAGATCTGGTGATCAGGAGAGAGATTGTGGTAATAGCATAGTATCACTTGTTGAAAAGCTGTAATTTTTCTTAGATAGAGTATAGGTGGATATCTATATGCCCTATTAATATTAAGAGGTTAGGTCAATTAGTGAGGGCAAACAAAGGTTTTTAAAAGAGGAAGTTTTTTTGAAAAATATTCCCTCAAGTGAAACATCTTACAATACCTTTTCAAAATCAAATCTTGCAAAAGATTGATCAAATAACAATGGTAAACTATAGGCCTAACCTAGAGGAACGCCTCCAGGGAGCAATCCAGGCTAAGGACGAAGATTCCAATGTCTCAATACGCTATCTTGCTTAAAAATATGGTATTTCGAATACAAACCTTCAGAATAGGTTGAACGGCCTCACATGATCTCGAAAGGTCGTCCATGAGAACCAGCAGCTACTTACACATCTAGAGGAGGGTGTTATAGTTCGTAGGATTGAAGACTATGACGATCGTGGTATCCCCCTCTGCAGCAGACATGTGTTACAAATGGTTTATAAAATACTTAAGGCAAAGGGAAGGGTTGCTGAAATTGGGAAAGGTTGGGTTGATGAATTTGTTGGCAGACATCCTGGGATTCAAAGTAAGGCTGGTAAGAGTATTGACAAGCAAAGAGCACTGGCTACCGATATCTCAATCTTCAGAAAGGATTTGGACCGCTTTTATACTCTGAAAAGCCGATATCATGTTCTGCCTGAAAACATCTGGAATACCGATGAAAAAGGGTTTGCAATGGGATTAGGAGGAGGAGGAACAGTCCTCTGGCGAACTGGAAGACGGAATCCAAAGATTATGCAGGAGGGAAAGAGGGACGGGGTTACAGTCATAGAAGTAGTTGCTGGTACTGGAAAGGTTCTTGCCCCACTTGTTATCCACTCCTCAACTGCACATCTCATGGGTCACCATTCCAATATCAACTACGGGTCCTCCCAGGATGCTTTCTTTGCTCACTTGAAGGCTGGATATACATCTACAGAAGTTGTTAGGTGGTAGCTTCGGCGTGAGGTATTCCGACAGCTAGGACCTGAATCGATTTCATATCGAAGAACTCGTTAAGAATACGCGAGTAATGTAGGCTAGATATAATGGTATACTTCGAGATAGATCGTCGAAGTATTGGTAACGATAAGATAAAAACTTATTATATTGATAAGATCTCTTCTCCGTGCTTGTTGATCTCTATCTACTCCGGACTCTTGCCCGCCTCTTATACCCTTTCCCGGGGTACATCTAACTATCATACTAGCTAAATACCTTTTCCAACTTCTCCTAGTTTCCGTGAATGTGCGAACACCGTTTGACCCTGAGTTCTCGCACACCACTTTGGCTTTAATCCTTGCACAAGTAATTGCGTCCAATTACTGGTTCTCAATTCTTATGCCATATAAACTTGGTCTGTATATGCTGCCTGGCTCGCTGTCATACTAGTCGTTCCTTCCGGTCATGTTGTGATCAACATTTCTCATGCCGGGTAATGATCATATGCTTACGTCTTACATATCAGACTACCTATGTCGGTCCGCTTAACTTTGAAGCGCCATAACTTCTTATCCAACCGTTCGCACCTCGCCGTTCAACTTCTTACTGATAGAGAAATAATAGCCGGTTACCCTCCTATTCACTTCGCTCAGAGTTGGGAAAACCAAGCGTTATGCTCCTTTTTTTTTTTTCAAGGGGGGCAAAGAGGTTTACATCATACAATATATCAACCCAGAGGTTTACTTATCAATTCTCCAGAGTATCAGTACTACTATTGTCTAGGTTACATGTTTTAATTGAAAGTAATAAAATCAGCATTTGTTGCAATTGAGTCATAAGATATAGATGAAGAATCTGAATCAGATTCAACACCCAGCTCCACACCATCAACTCCCAAATCTCTCCTATCTTGTTCTCCCAGCCAAATCTCAAATTCTTCCAATTCATCCTCATCCCCAAGTTGTGGTTGTGGTTGATGTCCTATAGTCGCACCACCAAGAGGGGCTGGCTCAAGCATTAATAGTGCTTGCAATAAATCTGGAGGTGCCTGAAGTGCTTCAAGATCGTCTGGAGTGGGATTCTTTTCAGGATCGGGAATTGGAATCAACATCTTAGAAGGGATAATGCCTCCCTGAGCCCGTATATTCTGCACTTGTTTCTTCCTTTCCTTTGCAGACTTTCGAGCATCAATTCCATGGCGGTTCAGGGCTGCTTTGGCCTTGTTTATAGCAACTTGAATGTCTTTTTGGGCCTTCTTTATAGCAGTTAACTTCTGCTTTTGATCATTTTCGTTCTTTCTAAGTCGTGCTGCCTCAACGGTAATGACACCTCCTTTTTGAATTACCCGACGGGATTTAGTCTTGCAGCGCTTTTCCTCTTCACGAATACGAGCTTGAACAGAATGATAGGAGTCCTGTTGAAGCTGGGCTTCTGCAAGGCAGATTTCGGTTGCCTTTGCCCATTGTTGAAATTTGCCTTTAGAATTTGGACTAAAGGTTTCTGCCTTTTCAATCCATTCTCCTATGCCCTTCTGACACTCAAAATAGGTACTAGGAAGTGTAGGAAGTTCCAACTCTTCACTCTCATCTATAGAGGCTGGGGTTGCTTCTGCATTTCCGTTGCTTTGAGAGCATGATCTCTCTGATATAGGCAAATCAGTTCCAGTCTTAAGATCCCTTTGGCATTATAATAGCGCATCTTCTTCAAGGCAACTTTGTAAGCAACTGGAAACATCCCCGCATCTTTAAAGGAATTTTTAATCGTATGAGATTGAAAGGTCTGTTCACCTATAGAACTCAATAGACGCGGAAGAAGGACGATATAGTATATTCCATATCGAGACTGTGGAGGGCATTATGAATTGCCTTATTCTGATAGTGTTTCCAAGGGCGAAAGACCCCAACATCGAGTGGTTGAAATACGTGAGTTAGGTGAGAGGGGAAAACAAACGGTACGATATGATTCTCATGACATTTGAGAATAAAGTCATCCTTATGGTGTGTGGTATGACCCTGAAGGAGAAGAATACGCCAATGTGCTTCTGGACCAGCATCAACATGCTTGATAAAGTGATCAAGCCATGAAACAGCAATGCTCTCATTTGTATATCCTGTTTGAGAAACAGCAATTACCTCCGCACCAGTAAGGTTATCCTGAACCCAATCTTCCATAATCTTCTCTCCAGGACAAATAACCACTGGTGGCAGTGGGGGGCTTCCATCAGCATATAATGTTTCGATAATGGTGATTGACTTGCGATTTTCTGGGCTGGTGGTATACAACTCTTTTATCTCAGTTGGGACAATAACAGTCTCACGGGTGGGGCAGCCAACTCTTACTCCAGACTCATCCATGTTGTAGATATATTTGGCCGCCGGATACCATATTTGGTAAGTCTAACAGGTTTATTCCTGTCTAGCGAAAATACAATAGGACTGGCGATAGACCTGCTAGCGCTGGTGCTAAGGGAGGCTCCAAGGGACCGGAGGTAAGAGATAATAGTTGAAGGACAAATAGAACTCAGGGATTGCCGTTCAACAAAGTGTATTCTTAAACTGAAGGTCTGTCGAAGTCTGCTGTCTCCTGCTAGCCAGAAGACTGGCTTAAATACAAAACCCAAGAGGGATAACCTTCCTGCAATCACGATCATTACCAGTAGCTGCGCATATACCGGAATCCTGTAATCCTGCAAGACCAAAGAAAGAAACAAAGCTCAACCTCCACCAGTGCTACATGACCATTCCATACCCAGAATCCTAAATATAAACTTCCAGCAAAGCAAACCAACCATAGCAATATGATAGCATAGCCTATCTGACTCAGAGACAGTGGCGGAGCTGAAATCAAATCAAATAAACCAAATATAAATCAACTAAACATAGGAGATCCTGCACTGCCCGCTCCTGTGTACCGTT
>Ga0307509_10003489_pt1 | contig 23767 bp, 24 predicted proteins | sample 10_EM_MG_FD_202245 | JGI IMG/M metagenome (GOLD analysis project Ga0307509, IMG submission 202245) | Populus trichocarpa ectomycorrhiza microbial communities from riparian zone in the Pacific Northwest, United States - 10_EM | ecosystem: Host-associated > Plants > Roots > Unclassified | place... | reverse complement strand
GGTGCAACAAGTATAGTTTTAAGATGTCCCATAGCACTGTCTCTCTTTCCAGACATTGTGATCGCCAGATCTCTTCGGCCCTGATTCAGCACGGGTAGTTTCCGATTTTTAATATACCCCCCGAGTAGTTCACCTTTCTCATGGTTCGGGCGCGCGCGGGGGGGCGGGGGCGGGGGGAGGGGGTACGTATGACGCAGGTATAGGTAGTACGGTACGCTTTTCCCTCGTTGATATCGCCTTCGAGCTGGAGAGTTGAGATGGGGTTGATGGGGTCATTTGTGCTGGGCGGTCTTGGGGGGGGGGGGACGGGATCATGGTAAATATCATGCAAATGCTAGGTTCTCAGTTGTAATCCCTTCTCTTGTGTGCGGTTTTGTGCTACGTTGTGGTAGTAGCGGTGGTGGGGGTGGTGGTCCGGAAGGTATGTGAGGGTTCTCTCTCGGATAGTTTCACAGAGCGACACAAGCAGTACGGTAACTGATCATCGAACAATTACCACTATTTTGCCCATCCGATTTTGGTCACTCGTCAGCCTACGGTACTCGAGTTCTCGGCACTTCGTTTCCAGGCCCCGGTCGTTTCCGCCACTCATGCCGGTATCCATTTTCGCTGCTCTTGGAAGGTCTGGCAAGGAGCCTTGGCACGAGTGACACCCGATGACTCACACCTGGAGAATGACCCATGCCTACGATAAGTTCTCGGAATAACCGGTAAAGTAGTTAGATTCCGGACTATATGACGATTTATTGGGTGGAAAGGAAAAGAGATAACTATAGCGAGAAAGCAAAAAATGAGGGATGAGGGAAAACTAAAAAAAAACAAAATCCAGAAACGTAAGGAAAACAAGCAAGACAAGAGAAAAAAGCCGTTATCCGTTATTACTTTTCGGTTTCTTTGCTCCCACCAGGCTCCAATACCAATCCCGAGTGGAAGTTAGTTAACCCCTAGCTATAATACATAAGGTGCGCGCAAGCACGTTTTGTTTTGTTTAAGCGGTCTCTTGTTTAATGTTGATGTTGTCATGCTCCTGCTTGATTTTCTTAACCTCGGTGTGCTCTTCAGCACCATTCTCCGCTTTGCGCTTGTTATTGTTGCTCTCCTTGGCCTCGACTGCGCTCCCTTCTGCCTTCACTTGGGGGCCTTCTGCCTTCACCTGAGGGGCCCCTTCCCCACCCCCTGGGGTAGTCTTGATCTTTGGTGGCCCACCACGGTCGTTTATACCCTGCCCGCAATTTCCCCTTCTACCATTGCTGCCGCGGTGTTTTCCGCTACCCCTCCCGCGGTTGCCGCCCCGTCCACCCTTGCCTCTACCCCGCTGGTTATTCCCGCGCTGTTTGTTCTTATTGTCGGAGGACTTGCGGGGTAGTGGTGCGCTTGCTCGGATCTTCCCGTCTTTGATGTCTTGAATTTTCCCATCACAGTAGGCTTTCTTGGTGAGCCATTCGAGGAGGTCAGTGTCGTTCCATTTAGGTTTTTCTTCCAAGTCCATGAACCTCTTCATGAGGTCTTCGCCCTTGAACTCGACGAATATGGAGCCTTTGAATACCCCCATAGTTGTCCGTCTGAGGCGCACACCCGCGATGGGTCCGTAAGGAGCGAAGAAGTTTTCAAGGTCTACCTGAGTAGTAGGGGTTTCGGCGCCAAATCCTTTCTGTTTTCCCATGGCGGGTAGTATGTGTAAGCACTCACACACAGAAGCTGTAAACATTGGAGGATGTGTCATACAGCATAAATACTTCTTGGAATGGTTGGGTCCACGAATTTCCGACCACCGGTAACGTCCGCATCCCAGGCCTGACGGCGGGCAAGTGGATGTCCCCGTTGGTTAGATTTATCTTTTGAATCTTTGTTCTCGGCGTCATCCTCTTTCTTTTCAACCTCATTGACGACTAATGGAGTCTTCCGCCGAACAGTCTCTTCTCCAACGTCGCCAGCGATGACTAATGTTTCACTCTCGCTCAGCGCATTGATGATGACCTGCGGGTTTGTGAAGCGGCGCATGCGTTTGAAGGAGCGGATAAGCTTAAGAGGGACTGAGCGGTTGTCTTTGCCTACGAGGCCGGAGAGGAACTTATCAAAGGGGAGGTTGGAGTCCGAGAAGTAAAACTCGACCTAAACTCAATGGCTGTTAGATATGCGCGGGAACAGAAGAAAAACAGGAGATCAGTTCAAATAGGTGGAGTGATTTTTATTGTACCTGCTTTCTGACTTCTACCGGGTCGTCAGACTCCGGGAGAAGAGTTGCGTCGAATTTGATGTTTTCTCTTTTCTTCTTGAGCAAACCGGATACTTTCTCAGTTTCCGCCGTCATGCTGTCCTTTTCCTCAACAACGGTGCTTTTATCTTCTAGTTGCTCCGCGGGCTCGGCCTTGACTTGTTCGTCCTTTATAGTAGCCGGCTCAACGACATCCTCGACGGGCTCATGCTTAGTAGGCTCTTCCTCCTTCACTTCTACCTTTGCCTCCTTCACGATAACAACCTCAACCTCGTCACCCATTTTTAAACTCACGAGCGGGTTATGAGAAAATAGCGGGAAAAAATTAACAAAGCCTGAAGGTGTTAGAAAAATTGGTGATGAAGGATAAAAATGAAGTGGAAGAAAAGATGTGGGAGAAGGGAAGAATGAGTCGACTGGTGGTGGTTGAGTTTGACAGTGGGGGCGGCATATCTGGAGCCGAATAGGCTAAAAGGGCAAGGGTTTTCTGGCCGAGAGAAATATTGGACCAGGGGAGGGGTTTAGTCTTGGCGTAGCCCGAATTGGTGTCTGTGGTTGGTTGAGATCTGGTAGGGGCTTGGAGCGGAGCCGCTTGGATGGTGGAGAACAAGTTGGCCTCAGAATCGGGATGGGATCGTTAGATTGGTGCTGATTTCTTCCGATGTTAAACTGAATCATTTATCTAATCATGGGAATATCTACTTGTATAGGCTGCGATACGACTCTGAACATTTAGGCATCCAGAGTAATACTATCTCGTGAAATACAGTACATCTTGGACAATAAAATATCAATAATGTGAGCTGTCATCAAATAGCTTTCAACCTTTCAGCACCAATCATTACCCGTGTCGTATCATAATAGTTAATAGTTACAAAAAATCACCTAAATTCCATTATCCATTACTTGTAAAAAGCTCATGCTTTAGCTAGAGTAACGCCATTAAAAGGTATAAAGATACTTGCAGCAACGCCTCCAAGAATCTATCAGATTGCTTTTCCCTCACTCATCTATTGCCCCTTTTTCGCTGCCTCCACCCTCTCTTGCTCATCGAACCACTTGACAGTTTCCACCAGCCCATCATATAATTTGACAAGTGGCTGGTACCCCAACATTTGTTTCGCCTTCCGAATATCAAAATATCTGTTCCAGCAACTAAATCTAACCCTAAACCTGCTGAAGCCCGGCTCTCTATTGAGAAGCCAGGCAAAAAGCTCTGCTGCACCACCCATAGCGACGCCAACAGCTAGGGGCATCACGATATGGAATGGCGCAACATGGCCTTTAATAGCCCAGATCGTTCGAGCAAAGTCCCAGAAGAAGCATGGCTCCCCATTGGTAATGAAATAGGTCTCTCCATCAGGGGTTTCTGGTGTCTTGGGGGTATTCGGAGACAAGGCTATAAGCTTCTCAGCAGCTAGGATGTGCGCCCAGGCTGCGTTAATGACGTATGTGAAATCGAAGAGGTTCTCGTTGTTGCCAATCTGGAATTTTGTTTGACCGCGGGCCAACACACCTAGCATTCCGGGAATGACTTGACGGTCACCAGGCCTGGTGCCCAATAAATGTCAGATTAAATTGATCACTGGCTCTGGGCTTTTGGAATCGGAATTGGACGAACCCGAAAAGTCCGGAGAGTCTTAATGCGACTGTAAGCATTCCTCCCTTGCGATTGGCTTCCAGCACCATCTTTTCACCAATTGCCTAGAATAATGGGTTTAATTGATGAATAATTGATGAGATAAAGTTTTTGTGCCAAACTCACCTTAGTTTCATTGTAGGCGTCCATTGCCGGCGAGGCGATTGGTGTGCTCTCATTGACATTAACAAGGTCACTCGCGCCGTTAAACACTACGCTCGCCGAACTTGTGAAGACAAAAACTTTCACACCAGTATCGCTTGATGCTTCTAGTAGAACCTTCGTGCCGTCTACATTGACCTTGTAGTAGATTGCCTCACCCAACCCATGTACTGGGGAAACAGTGTCAATGACCACCTCCGGCTTCACCTTGTTCAGGATGGAATCAACCGACTCGCGCGAGGTAATGTCGCCCTCAAGATATGTGACGCCAGGTAGGGTGTTAGAAAGGCGCAGGTCCATTACGAATATCTCACATTCTGGATGGTGCTCTTTGAGTAAAGTGACGACGTGTTGACCGAGGAAACCGCAGCCACCGACAATGAGGACATTCTTAAGGTGCTGCCTTCTGGTGGATGTCATGGTTGAACTTTATCCTTTGAAGAGCACTGATTAAGGAGAGGAGGGGAGAGGAGAATTTGGAGGATTCTTTTGGTTTTTCAGGAAGTGGTCCTGGTGAGTATTGAAGGGAAGCAGTAAGCAGACAGCTTCTGCACTGAAATTCGCGCACAGAGCGAGGAGGACGAAAGAAAGGGGAAGGCAAATGCAGATGGCCCCGTGGCGTCCTTCCTCAATTAATTCTTGGCAAAAAGGCACATTACTTTTGCCAACTTTCTCAGTGTTACACAGAGCCAACCCAAACCGCGGATTTAGAACTTAACAACCAGACGGTACTTGTATGAAAGCTTCTCATAATTTTACTTTGGATGGAACTATTTAGTTACTGTACCTGAGCAGTGCCCAGTAGAGTTCAGGACTCGGGCATTTGCTGCGAGAACCTTATAACATAAGCAAACTCAGGGGCTGTTTGACAGTTTGCGGTGGATACAAACCATGGTTGCTTAAAAAGATGGATGAGCTCTGACTGGTCAATTTACCACCGTAGCCATGGTTTGTAACCACCGCAAATAGTCACGTCAAACAGCCCCTCAGAAGTCTGAATTCATTAACATTTTACAGGTGATAACAAGAAGGCCACCATGATGTGCTGTAGAAAGAATCAGTCTATCAATAATAAAATTTTGGGAATCAACATCACCTCCAAATACCCCACAATCCTATCGCCTAGAACAGCCGACTCGACAACCTGAGATCCCTACTCACGCAGGTAGACCTGCAAGCCAACACTGCTGATTTTGTGGACTAAACCCCCTTCCTACGACTCATGCACCGTTCATAGGTCAAGTTGCAACAGCCAGTCTTTTGTTAGGACGCCCAAAGGTCAACGCGAACCGGGTAAGTCAACGGCTATGCACAAGATCGCCTGTTTGCCTGTGATGGTGAGGGGCTGCTAGAGCGTACGAGGATAAACCTTAACAGGGCGGCCTTCTATTCATGCAATGCGGTTGGGGTTCGCTGCCATCCAGAGGCAGCTGGGGCAGTTAATGGTGAGAGAGGGTTTGGACATTGGGGGTGAAGACGGGACATGTCTACCGTAGCGGAGAGAATGAGAGCGGGGTTTCACGGGTATCCTAGGCCTGTTCAAGAAGCTTTGCAAAAAGGATGGCAATGCTAATACTGCGGAAAGAATCTTACCAGCACTACAGCACTTTATAAATTGAAGCGCTTCTTGGTTACCCAGATCGCAGACGTTTCAAGTTACTTGCAGAAAGCACTTAGCATATCTCTTCGATTGCGGTGGGCAAGTCGATGGTGGGGTGTGCAGGCACCCCTTCACAATTTGTCTTTTGCAGAACTGCCTCATAAGGTGGATCAATTAGAGTCATCCACTGTGGGCAAAGTCCACTGGGCCATAGCTGTTAAATTGCAAGCCATGCCCGAAAAGCTGTCTACCCCCCGTAAAGTCCTGTGATCATCAGGGTTGTTATTCTGGGCATGCCAAGTCCCCATTCTCGGGCCCACTCAATAGGTCAGCTATCTTAGGGGTCATGTAGGGATCCTATAGCGTAGGGGGCTGGTTTGATTCACTCGAGCAGTTAGTTGGGCCAATCTGTTCATCGATCTTGAGAGCTAGCCCTCTAGGGGCAGTAAGAGGGAGGATGACTTACTACCTACCTCCATACTATACTGTGCCCTAACATGGATTTTGAGATTTTCATATTTGTTTTCTAACAGATAGGAAGCTATGCCGCGATGCCCATATGGGGTTGAGTAAGTGTCAATTGATTCGTGAGCAAACGGGTAAATTCTCCATTTTTAAGGGCCAGGAAAATAGAGTGGAAAGGCTTCCGGCGGTGATTGTAGAACTAGCAAGGCCCCCCTCCAGTGTTGAGATTCCCCGCCTAAGCATTAACCCACCATAAAGTTTTGGCTGGTTGTGGTATTTTGCGTAAAATATTATAAAATTTCCTCTTCCTCCCTCCCTGCATTCCATACGGCTTTCTTGGGTTGCAGCGCTTTTAGCAGGAGAACTAAACAAATCCTGGCCTATGGGCGTTGAGAGAGTGGGTAATCTAGCCTTCGTCAACACGGCTGTGGGACTTGTCAACTCCACTAGGACAAGGTTGTAGAATCTGACTCTAGGACTCAAGGTTGGCGATCTTCTGGGTAGTGGAAAAGAATGGAAACAATTTATTTTGCCCCCTCCGTCTTGGGGAACTAGCTGTGGGTCCGGAAAGGTATCGACGTTTTGCCATTTTCACTCTTGCGAGCTACCCACACACTCTCTATTGCCTCGTGGGCGTATTTTTATTTTTCTCTAACAAAGCAAGGTGTAGATAGCGCCAAGTGAAGGAATAGGATGCAGATGGTAGACAAGTGCAGCAAGGATAAACACGCACGACGTTGAAATAAGATCCCCTGATACTGTACGAACTTAGCGCCTCAGCATCTAGTTTTGTTGTTGGATAAACAGAACGCACTCCTTGAACTCGTAATACAGTGCATAAGTAGGATACATGTAGGATAGGAGAAATAATTACTCTAAAGTTCCACTTTCGCCCCATTCATATTGAAGCATACACCCAACGTGGAGTGGATAGGAAAAAAATCAGTGACCTCGTCCTTCATGAGAAGAAACATGTCCCCTCTTCAGCCCAGCGCATCACCAGCTCCACGCCGGTCCTCCAAATCTAAAGAGTATAAAAGTATCCGACTTTTAGGGAACAGCTGCCGAATACAGGTAATCGAAACACGATCAACACCCCCTCACCAAATAAAGGAATGCAACCCAATATAAAGTAATGATTAGAAAAGCAACATATCAGACAAAGATATTGTTTGTACACAACGGAAGAGAATACACGGTATCCAACTGCCATTTGTTTGGAAGTGAAGGTTTCGTCCTGCAGCAGTGGGAGAGTGTGGATTGAGTTTACTGCCCAACCAAGAGAAACATTAACGGTATATACTGTATATATCTCCCACTTCGGTGATGTAAGGCATTATACGGAATACCCACCTCTACATACAGGCCCATATCCGCAATAGTGAGTAGGAAGCCAACACTAAGCTACCAGCGTACCGTTTCTCAACAACATTGTTGGTATAAGGTTTCTTTCTCCTCTCAAATGCTGCTTTCAGCTGACTATACTTTCATTCCCAAATCCTGTATACTGTAAGATCGGACTTCATTATACTTGCTTTGTTATTTCTCTTATTTCTATATGCTTTCTTTGAATGTCTTTGTTCTTTGTTGCGGAATTTCTTTATTGCAGAATCTTAGTGAGACTGAACCGCTTTACTACATAACTGGTCTTTATCTTTCCTATCATTCTTGTCATCGCTGTTCACCACAATTAACGATCTTGACTGTTATCTGTTACCACTTCTCTGTTAAATCGATCGCGCATTGCATCAAACATTCCCTTCATCCCACCGAGTGACAATCCATGACCATATGCAACTCCATTTAATCTCAGAACAGCGGCACAAACCCCAATCACCTGTCCCTCTCTCGAACGAATCCAAGGCTAGAGATTAATATGGGCATGGATATCAGCTTAATATATAGTGGTGCGATACCCGTAACCACTGGTAATCAGAAAGTGCCCTGGCCATAGCATAGCCAGCGTCGCCCACCAGTAACGTTTATAAAGAGAGGGTGAGGGGGCCTAACTAGGACAGGAGGCAAATTGCAGTGCCTGCACTAAATAAAGATTGGGGGGCCTAGTTTTTCTCGATGGATATTTTTATTTTGCTCTACCTGGTTCAGTCTAGTCGAGGATGGATTGTAGGGGTAGGACTACTAGTAGTGCCACGAGTGGAGGTGGGTGTATTTACAATACCAACACGGCACTACCCACCAACCTTCTCGCCCCTCTCAGACTTCCCCAATATCACAAAAACCTGGGATTTTACACCTCCGCTACCCCACACAAGCTCGACCCCAACACGCGCGCCAACGGATCAGCAATATACTGTATGTAGGCACAAAGGTCAAGGACGAGAATAGCTGCTGTCCGGAATTCTGTCGAGAACCGGCCGGGATTCTGCTCGGGAGACTAGATGCGCGGGCTGTGGACCGTATCCGAATAGGGAGTTGGGGCGGGTTTCCTAGGAGGGGGTTGCTATGGGGGTGAGGGGTTCTACTTGACTAATTTCGCGTTCGGATCGCGTTTAAGATCAATTCTGTATGGCTTGCCTACCTTTTTAATGCCTATTTGCTTAGATTATATGTGTGTGCTTAGGCGTTAAATTAGCCTACGATGCGGGATTCTGAGTATATATAGAAAATTGCATATCTATTTCAATCATTCTCGATAGTAACATCATCTCTTTTGACCCTTTCTCCTTGAGTGAACGCCCGAATCCCCTCCCATAACGATTGAGGGGTTGGCTTTTCCGCAACAACGTCCGGTCTCCGAGATAACTTATCAACAAGGTGCTTCTCTGTTGTGGGGCCAATAACGGCTAGATATGACCCACTGGGGGGAGAAGTGAGATGCTTCGTCAAGACGCCAACCGCTATATCCGCTCCCGCAGGGGAGAACAGAACAATCCACCTGGTCCTGTCTTTCATCTCGTCGATAACCTCCTCAAACTTAGCCTCAAACCCTTCGTCCACAATAGTCTCGTATACCGTCAAGGTTTCCACCATAATATTCCTCCCTTCTGGAGCTGTGGAAAGTGTCTTGGGGATTACGTCCCGCCTGGTCTCTCCCGCGAGAAATAGTAGCGGTTTTGGCCGAGACTCGTAGGATTCTAGGATCAAATTTGCGAGTGCTTCTCCATTGCCGGAGTTCTGGCCTAGGACATTCGATGCTGTAAAACCTAGTCCGATGAGTGCTGAGCCCGTCGCGGGGCCGACAACCCATACCTTTGTGTTTGCGAATAGGTTTTGGAGGGTTATTGGTGGGAGGGCGGGGAATATGCTCGAGAGGGCTTCGACGGTGCGCTGAGATGTTATCACCAGGCCTCCGTATGAGCCAGGATCTGGGGAATCGAATTTGGCTATGAGGTGGGTTTTCAAATTATCTAGGTTGACATGGTGATGTTTGAGGACTGGAATAAAGAGTGGCTTGAAGACAGCATTGTCTAGTGGGTTGGAGGCGAAGAACTCGTTGTATTGCTCGTGGGGCTGAGAGCGGGTTTTGAGGAATAGTATTTGTATATTCTTTGTCTCCCTGTCAGGCATCTTTAGGGAGTAATCTGGGGAAGCGAATATGGGGTTTAGACGATACTCATAAGCAAAGAGCAGAGAGGAAGAAAACGAAGGTTGTGGACTGGAATAACAATGATCCGTTGGTAAGATCTGATAAACAAAGGAGTGGAAGGACTAGTCCAAATGAGGACTCGTTAGTTCACTCGCGCCAGCCCCCGGCCCAAGCCCGAAGGAACGGCCAATTCAGCCTCACACACCTGCAACACAAACCGCTTGCTATTTTATTCTCGATCTTCCCCTGGAAAGGAGGGGGGCGTTTTTTGTCTGTTTCTTATTTCCATTCATTCGTTTTTCCTCCCCACTACCCTGCCCGAATACTACGACATCGATACCCCGCCGTCACCAACACCTCTGTCATTAATTGATACGGTAGTGCTGTTCACCTCCAATCCGCAACAGCACCCCCTTTGTTCTCGTCATCTCTTGTCTTCAAATACTACCTTATCCCCAAGAACACCAAGCATCGAAACGACACCGGCACCAAAATGCAGCGCTCAATCTACCCAGCAAAGACCCCTCCGCTCCACCATCCGGTCCCTCAAAAGCCCGTGACGGTTCCGGTCATGCACTCACCACCACCGCCCCCTTCATCGTCGAACTCCTACTACTCATCCCCCTACGATGCTCCCACGAGCTACTCCAACGGCGCAAATCTCCACCCAAACTCTGCAGCATACCCATCATGGGGCGGCGGTGGCGGATCCAGCGGGTTCCTAGCGGACCCAACAGCGCAGATGGGCCTATCGGTCGCGAAGGCTGCAATGTCAGGCGGAACGGACTATGCCGAGAAAAATGTAACCCCGTCTAGCTCCCTCCATCTAACATTCTAGGTGCAAGAAAGGGAAGGGGAGTAAGCCAGAAGGAGACTGACGTAAATGCCAGATCAACCGTTATTTATCCGCCCTACGACCGTACTTTGCTGTAACGAATACCTACGTTTTGCAGAAGCTTCGGTTGCTGCTGTTTCCGTACCGGCATGCCCCGTGGTTCCGCATCTTGTCTACCCGGTCGTCCACCACCCCCGGTGGCCCGCTGGAGTACTACTACCTACCCCCGCGCGAGGATATCAACTCTCCCGACCTATACATCCCCGTCATGTCCATTGTCACTTATATCCTCTTGAACTCCTTTATCTCGGGGATTTCAGGGAATTTTCACCCCAAACAACTTGCCCAGACGGCTTCTACCAGCTTTGTCATTATGGTGTTTGAGATCGCGATCATGAAGCTGGGGGTCTACTTACTGAGCATTAGTAATGGTAATGGAGAAGGCCAACTGCTGGATTTGCTGGGGTACTCGGGGTATAAATTCTTTGGCGTTATCATGACGATTCTGATCGGAGAGGTGCTGGGGCAGAATGGGATCCTCGGCTGGCTCGTGTTTTTGTTCTTTTGCTCAGGGAATGCCTTCTTTTTGGTACGGAAGACCCTTCTCTTCCTACTCGCCTATATGAATGCTACTGATAATTCTATAGCTTCGAAGCTTGAAATACGTCCTCCTCCCACCAGAAAACAACCCACAGGAAGGCAGAGGGGTATACACTTCCTCTTCCACCATCCCTAGAATCCAAAGAAAAAAGAGAAGAACATGGTTCCTGTTCTTCTATAGCTACGTCGTGCAATTCCTCTCTGCGCTCATCCTAACCTCAGGCGTCGGGAAGGGGGCGTAAAATAACCAGACAAAATTACTTCCATTCTCCATATAACGATTTTACGAAATTGGAGGTGGGTGGTCAGCGTGTGCAGGCAGACGGGCCTGGGGAGGGGAGCAATATACTGCACTGCGTTTTTGGTGCTGTTCGATTCAATTCGGTCTGGCTTTCATCAAAAGCAAAACCCCCACCTTTGTCTTGCCTGTCTTGCCTCTCATCCTGTCATTGTAGTTCATCTTCCCTTCTCCTCACTTTGTATGTCGCATAAATGCCTTCGGTCATTCAGTCATTGTACCTCGAGATCAAGCTAAGATTTAAACCAATCACCCCCCATTCATAAGAAAAGAGTGTGTCTATTCCACTTAGCCTAACCTAACCTATATACCGTAACCCCTGCTATTCCCTCCCAGCCTCAAAGTCCCGGATCTGCTTCGACCAATCTATCTCCCGACAAATCCCATTAGCCCCTTCCCCTATCTCCCATCCATCCAACCAACCAAAAGGGATGGAAAGAAAACATACTACGACTCGGGAAAAACCGCCCAGGATCGGGCATGCGATACCTGTACTCCCGTTCCGCGCTCGTCTTCCAAGCAATCGCCACGATGCCCGCGATCACGGTGGCCATGATGGCGGTATTCGTTTTCCAATTCTTAGGTTGAGAGTACCAGCCGCCACTGGGGGACCAGACGTGTTTTGGGTAGCTTTGTAATGGAAGTTAGTGGTGAGGGGATGTGTGTGGGGTGGGGTGAAGGGAGGAGGAGGTACGGGATTTTGCCGCCGCCGCCGCCGCCCTGGGGGTGTTAGCGTTTGGTAACCCTATATTGCGTGTGTGGGGGGATGGAAGGGTACCATTGTTGCTGCTTGTTGTTTCGGTGGTGGTGGTGGGAAGATGGGTAGATGAGATTATGGAGGATTTGGTTGGCCTTGGTTTGGTTTGGTTTGTGGGCTGTTTGGCGGGGGGGCTTGGAGTTGGGTGTGGTTTTGCTGCCAAGAGTCGTGATGTCGATGGGCGGTTGGGATGATGAGGTAGGGTGGGGATGTGCTTGAGCACGAGTACCGTACTCGTACAATCTGGGCAGACAGGGATTAATTTCTGCAAATTTGGGATGATTGCTTCTAAGCTTTGGGTTGTGGAATTTCCTTAGAATTACAAGGTCACGGGAATCTTAAGACCCACTTTGAAACGCAGCATGTCCCAAAGACCACCTCCCAAAATCTAAATCATGAAAACCCCGCCAATATTCATAACATATCACTCGTCATTGGCTCCCCTCGCAAATACCCGATGGCCGCCACCAGGCAATTCTATAGACATGATACTAAAGATGAGATAACTCATCTCGGAAGCGCTATTGGTATTCTACAACATAAAGCCCCCGTCAAGAAGTAAGCATTATTAGTTCCGTCATTCTTTTCCTTTCCTCCCTTTCCTCCTATCGAACCTCCCCAGGTATCCATTTTACCTCTCACCAACGGAAACGATACTTGGTAGCTCCCTACAGTCTGTCGTTTCGTTCGTGATCATATCCAAAACTCTTACGCCTTCTACATTCAACACACCTGTCGCTAGGGCAATGAAGCGGAGTTCCGCCGTATGGCAGGCGGAGGGCAATAACGGTCTAGCGAGATGTTAGCATTCAAGCATAGTCTCATGAAGGAAGTAGAATAACTCACCCAACCCTAACATCATTAACTAGCGGCACCAATTCCGCTGGTTCCAGGTACTGTGCCCGATGCGTCTGGTACACCACCGCCTCATCTAGAACCGCCTCAGTTACATCCTCACCTCCAGCAGGTCTCGGAGGAAGTGACTTCCCCTCGCCGGCCTTCCGGCGCTTCGGTGGAACTATTAACGCGAGCTTTCGAGTTCGTTGGGAGCGATTCACAACAAAGACGGTCCAGACGAAGACCTCACCGACATACACTCTTGATGGCCCAGCGAACGTAATGGTCAGGCCTGGAGTGCTCTCGGGTGCCGGGTTCGCTACAAATGAAGGGGTGGAATGGTTTGGCGGTGTAAAAGTTAGAGCAGGGGATGGGGCGGCAGGCTGATGGACTGGACGGATCCCGGCCGATGATGAAACAGTTGCACCATGGATAATACTTCCCAGGGAAGGTGGTCGATGGGCACGCTGGATACCTGGTGAGGGCTGAAAGGCGGGGCTTTGCGGTGGCGAAAAGTCCACAGTTGTGGTCCAATTTGTAAATATCTTGGGATGGCATATTGACGAGAGGTGGGCGGTTGCTCGTAGGGTGACAGAAATAGGACGTATTGGTGAATTAGATGATGCTGGGGCTGGCGAACCAGATGTGGGGAGCAGATCGGTCGGTGTTAGGACAAATAAGAATGTTATATCATCTCGTGGTCGACACTCTATGGGTAAAGAAGGAGATGGAGAATCTGTCAGGGGGTCGGCTTTTCCACCAGACAGTGCGATTTCAACACTCTCTATAGTTACATCGCATTCACTGAAGTGGGTCACTTCCAAATCCAGAGAAGCAATGATAGTCTGCTTTGTCCCGGAAAATATACGGGAGTAGCGCAGCCGGATATTAATAGCAGGGTAAATATTGAAATTGCGCTTCGCAGCATAGCCGAAGGGGCGGAGAGCTTGCTGTGGCGTCTGGGTCACAGGTATCACCCGGGAAACTCTTGAAGCAGAAAGCCGAGGAGCAACTGTGGATAGATATGGATCTTGGGCAAAAGACTCGAGTAGATTAATTCCAACAGGCTGTCTGGTCGAGAGATATTCATCTTCGACAACAGGCTTGTGAAGCTCAGCCGGGCGTATGGTGGCCGAGGCTGTTAATACAACCTTTGGGTTGTTGAGGCGGGCCCGGGGATGCCCCAGGGGCACGTCAATCTTCCATATTGCTAGTCTCTGTGCACCGTTATCTATGACGATTCGCTTTGTCTCGTTTTCATCTACCACGGTTTGGAATAACAGATGGATTGTCTCCACATGCCTTCCCCCATATTGTGGCTGCCGCTGCTGCTGTTGCCGCTGGCCATCTACGGCGGCTACTTCGAGAGAAACGGCGAGACGAGAGAGGTAGGACTCGTAGACACTATCTTCTAGGGGGATTAGAAGCTGAAGAACCACGAACACTGGCAGGGTTTCATCTATGGCGAAAAACTGTATTTTAGTTTTCAAATGATCCCCGCTTTGATCACATAGGAGAGTAGCAAACCGTAGAAAAGGGATTTGCGCTGTTCGATTGCAGAAACAGCTGAAATCCCACCATTAGTAGTCGAAATTTGTTGCTTGTCTTGTTTGAGTGCTCCATCTATTGCCCGAGAGATATCTAGATCTGATGCTTGAGGAACAACAAGCTCTAGACGAGCAGATTCCTGAAGCTCGACGGTGTTTGTACGGGCATGTGCTTTCTTTCGAGGAGCCGCTGTAGGCATTGTTTAGAGGGGCGACAGGGGAAAGAGGCCCAAAGTTGGCCAGAACTGGATATGTTTCTGAAACGGATCGGTTTCTCAGAGTAGGCGTGGTGCTAAGAGAGTATCACCGCAGGTTTGGTATTCGGTTATGTATCAGCATCCGGCGGAAATGCGATTTAATTGATTCCCGCTTCTTTTGTTGGACAGGCTCCGTATTCTATGTCTCGGGGAAGAGACATACGGCGGCTCTGTGGAGTTGAGCATGCTCAAGTACCGTGCTCGAGTAGAAATTCTGGACACGTGAGTTTGACCGGGGCATAGAATTTGTGACCCAACCGGCGCCCAATCAGGAGTTGGTCTTTTTGCGCAGGCGCGCTTCTATTTCTCACTCATTTTTTCTTTCCCCCTTCCTTGCCAAAAGGAAAAAATATTGGTTGCCATTGCCGGAGGCAACAACCACCACCACCACCCCGACACATCTCCTCTCTCTCTTTCTCACCCCACCCGTCTCTAAACTTCAACCTCATCAACCTATACGCGTCGTATTTTCTTTGCTAACCTTTACCATCCCTGATTCATCATGTCAGCCCTATGGCAGGAGGCAAAAAATCCTGAGGGTCGTGTCTATTATTACAATGTTCAGACAAAAGCTACGCAATGGACAAAGCCTCTTGAGCTCATGACTCCAGCTGAGGTACATTTTTCCCGAAATTACGAGGAAAATATATTTGCATGACAGCACTGACAAGCCCAATAGAGAGCCCTTCAAGATTCACCGTGGAAGCAACATAAGACTGAGGATGGTCGCCCTTATTGGTTTGTCCCGCTGCGCCTGCGCTTCTCCTGATGGATAGAAGAGATCACTAATGCTTACTATTTTTCGATTTAGGTATCATGCGGAGACGAGACAAACAACCTGGGAAATGCCCGAAGCCTATAAAGCGGCCCTTGAGAGAAGCTCCCAGTCGCAAGCGCTGTCACATACACCGTAGGCTAACCTGAATGTCATTAACCCGAGTGGTGGCTAACAATAAACAAATAGGCAAACATTTGTCGCTGGGGGTACCCAGCACTTTAATAACAGTTACGAGAATAATGAACGTCAGGTTGCAATCCAAGGCCAACATTGTCCGGATCCAGGGCCGGGTAGTGATAATGTCGCCAAATCCATGGCCCTCCCGTCCTCGTTTGGTAATGATAAAGAAGGCCCTCAATATTCTACCCATGACGAGGCGGAGGCAGCTTTTGTAAAGCTCTTGCGTCGAAGTGGTGTCGCCCCGGATTGGACATGGGAACAAACTATGCGCTCGATTATTAAGGAGCCCCAATACCGGGCTCTAAAGGATCCGAAGGATAGGAAGGCCGTTTTTGAGAAGTATATCGTTGAATTAAAGCAGCAAGAACATGAGAAGGCCAAAGATAGGATTACAAAGTTGAGACAGGACTTCGCGGTAATGCTTAAGAGCCATCCAGAAATTAAATATTATACCAGATGGAGGTAAGTACAATACTCATTTCTCCCTTAGCAACTCATTTTCTCTAACTTTACGTAGGACTGCCCGTCCCATGATTGAAGGTGAAACCATTTTCCGCTCCTCTTCTGACGAGACAGAGCGCCGTCAGTTGTTTGACGAATATATTATCGAACTTCGCAAGGCCGAGCAGGAACGCGAACACCAGCATAGAAAGGAGGCCTCAGAGGAGTTGGTCGGGCTGCTCAAATCGCTCGATCTAGAGCCATATACACGTTGGTCAGAAGCCCAGGCGGTTATCCACCAGAATGAGCGTTTTCAGTCTGAACCAAAGTTCCAGGCACTGTCCAAGCTTGACGTGTTGAACGCGTTCGAGAATCATATAAAAGTACTCGAGCGAGCCTTCAATGATAAAAGGCAAAAAATGAAGAACATGAAGATGCGGAAAGAGAGGAAGAATCGGGAAGCATTCTCTGTAAGCCACTTAGATTATCCTTCTGATGCCGCTCTTTTGGTTTTGCTAACGCATCCCCCCAATAAAGGCATTATTAGCTCAGCTCCGGTCGAAAGGTGAAATCCGTGTGGGAACCAAATGGAAGCATATTCACCCATTCATCAAAGATGATGAGAGATACCTTAACATGCTCGGCCAACCAGGATCTACCCCGCTTGACCTCTTTTGGGATATAATGGAAGAAATTGAGCGAGAGCTCCGACTGAAGAGGAACTTGGTTATGGATATACTGGATGTAAGCTATCCTTCCTGTTCTAATCCTAACTATGATGGTAGTTGCTAACAATGGACACAGGAAAAGCGATTTGAAATTAGGGAACAAACTACTCTTGAAGAATTTTCAAATTTGCTTCAGTCTGACTCTCGTACCTCACAGTATGACCGTGAAACAGTTTCAGCTCTGTTTGATAGGGTATGCCTAAATTTCTTGGTTTACTGAGCACAGTTAACACTCTATAGCTCCGCGAGAAGATCGTCAAACGATTAGAAGACGACCGCCACCAACAGGAGCGGCAGCAGCGCCGCCGCACAGATGCCCTTCGTTCGGCGATCAAACACCTTGAACCGGCAGTCGAAATTTCGGATACGTGGGAGCAAGTACGACCTCGAATTCAGAAATTAGAGGAATTTCAGGCTCTTGAGTCAGAAGAGTCGCGTCGTACGGCATTTGATAAGTATATCCGCCGGTTGAAGGAGAAACATGATGATAGGGAAAAGGAGCGTGACAGAAAGGACCGTGGGGAAAGAGTGCGTGATAAAGACAGGGATACAAGATCTTACCGCGGTGAACCCGAATTGCGCAATGGTCATGACTCGACCAGGTCCTACCATAAACCTGCAGCGTCTTCGCGGCATCACCGTGATTCTCATCCGTTAAGTCGCTCCCCAGAAGTAGATTCTTATGAGGCTGAGAGAAGGAGGGCTGCTGGTGAACGGGAGAGACAGTACCAGCATAGAGGAAGTACTGGTAGGAGCAATTCCCATCATCGTTCTGAGAGAGGGGGCAGAGAAGAGAGCAGGCACGGGCGCGATAGGCAGGAAAGTGTCTATGATCGTGAGCGCAGAGAGAGAGAGGAAGAGAGAGAAAGACTATACAGGACCAGGGGCGATGATGAGTACCGCACCAGACGGAGGCCCAGGGGGCCAAGCCCAGCCGAGGAGAGTGAAGATGGTAGGCGCGATTCGAAGGTTTGTCATGGAATCTGTAGGGCTTAGTGGTTGTTCTGGAGCTAACAAGCCCGTTGATATAGAGATCTAGGCGTGAGCGTACCCCGCGAGATAGAACCCCCAGGGAGAGGAACTCGAGGGATAGAACTCCCGGCAGCTGGGACGCCCGGTCTCCCCCACGTATTAAACAACTCGTTAAACTAGCGGATAAGGTGCAGGTTGATAAGGATGAGGAGAGTGAAGAAGGTGAAATCGCCGAATAGCGGGATTGATCTCCATTTTTCATGTGGTAACGGCTTTCTTGTCCTTTGAAATTTTCGTCGTTGAGGAAATGATATGGAAATGTCTACATTAACTATTCTTACTCCACAGATGGATGATTTGGGAACTGCGACTAACTACCGTGAGCTATTTGCTTTCCTATTTCCCAAATTCCTTTTTTGTAAAATCTTTAGCTAGCTTCTTTTCTCTTTTACCGGCGGCTTTTTGTCTACACCGTCTCGTAGATACAGCTCAGGAGTGATAGGCCACCTGAATCCGGAAATAATAATCTTTGAAAACGCCTCCACAATTTCTGCAAGTCGGTCGTGATTTTAGTCCAAGCTTGGTGATGATAGCATATCTGAACGTCGTGGAATAACTTGTCCTTCACTCGGGTAGAAGAGCATGGGTTACTTCTATGAAGCTAGCCATGTATCAATCAATGCCACCGGCTGGACAGGGGTGTCCCAGTAATCGAGGAGACCAGATCCCGATACCACAGTTCAGATATTGGTGTTTAATCAGGTACCGGTAATTGGACACCCTTGTTCGTGTGCGGGTACGGTACTGGTGCCCAAGATACTGTAGTGGCAAGGTAGAGTATGATACATAAGTCACACGTGCCATGGACCTGGGCGTGAGGCAAGCCCAAAACTCAATCCTAAGCCCAAATAATGTAAACCTAGCTCACTCATAACGGCACAGCGTCGGGTCATGCCATTTCCCGAGTGATGCCCTATGGGTGGGAAAGGCTCTATGCTGCACCGTGCCGCCGTCAGCATTGCAAAGACACCGGAATTGAAAGGACTGTACGGGCACTGTAACAATCCGCACTCTGCTCCTGCATGCTTCCTTTGCCTCTTCTCTCCTGGGGGCTGCGGAGCTGTGCCGATTTATAAATGGATCTGGGATCCCAACCACCAGCACTGTGCTCTGTGGGGAAACCTTAACGAGGCTGCCAAGAGAGCTTATCTCCTCGGGCATTCGCCCGGCAGGGGTGTTTGGGGGTGGGGGTAGCCTCCTGTGGTGATCTTTTCCCGTAGTCGTGGTCTACTGTCTCTACCGGTACCCGAGTGCAGGTCCTTGCAGTACTCGTACTTGAGGTTGTTTGCTCTGCAAGGGGAGGCAAAAAGGTCCTTACGAGACATGCCCTTTTCCCTATTGGCCACAAAGCTACCATGCCATGAGGTACCGCATTAGCAGTAGATATTAGTACGAGTACGGTACTGGAGGAAATTGGCCCGCTATTCAAGCACGCTGGCAGGGTGGCAGAGAATATCCGGGTAACTTTGCTTGTTACTCCGGTAAACGGGCCGTGCCAACATAGCCATTGTTATCCCCCCTCGAGTTCACCGGAATAAAGCCTTGAGAGGCCACATAGCAATAGTCTAAACCTTATTGCTTGCCGGGAGTCTGGAATATTTTATACGCCCCACTTTTCCTGCAAGCTCGCTCCTTCAAGTGCCAGTACTTGTACTACGGGATCTCTCCCTTCACCTTTCTTTCATTCTTTTCTTCTACTTTCTATTCCATTCCCCTTTCAGCCTCACTGCAACAACCCCACAAACCCCACCTGGCGCATTGTCGAATCCTTTTACACGTAATGAGTAGCTATATCCCAGGGCCACCAATGCTCTTGAGGAGCTTGAGCATGATTTCTGCACTGCTGGGCATCTTGCTACCCGCCTTTTCTGCTGCGCAAGCCCATGAAATTTACGATCCAGATCTTTCAATCGGTCTCTCTCATCCGTGAGCATATTCTTTCTTTCCAATTCTAGTGTTTGCGGGGCTGGTGTGTTTTAAGATCAAGCTCACGCGTGTTCTCTTGTGTGCAATAGGTTCTCGGAAGATCGAAAAACTATCCCCGGCTATACTATTCACGGGAGCCCGCAGATCTTCTCTGACAGACTTGTACTCACCCCGCCGTCGCCGGGGAACCAGAGGGTTGGGCTATGGACTACGAAGACAAACCCGTACAACGAATGGGTGCTCGACATTAATTTTCGGACGAGCGGAGGGGAGAGGCCTGGAGGGAGCTTCCATGTTTGGTATACGGCCGAAGGTGCTCATGGGAAGGAAGGAATGGAATCTGTCTATACTTCCAAACCTTGGGACGGTTTGGCGCTCGTTGTGGACTCGTATGGCGGGGTATGATTCATCTATGACGAATGCGAGGGTAATATCGGGCTAACGGCATCCGTGGAGGGAAATAGTCTGGCACTATCAGAGCTTATTTGAATGATGGATTGACAGACTACTCCATCCACCACAACGTGCCTTCACTTTCCTTTGGACATTGCGAGATCAATTATAGAAACCGGGGGACCTTGACCGAGCTCAGGATTACCCAAAATCCCAAAAACTTTAAGGTTGAAGCTGATGGATCGCTCTGCTTCGAAACCACTCGTGTACGTTTAAACACAGGTTGCAATAAGGGCGAAATCTAAAGCTGACGTATTTTATAGGTGCACCTTCCTACTGGATATCACTACGGCATCTCCGCCGCCACTTCAGAGACCCCGGATAGTTTTGAGCTGTTTTCAATCCTTTTCAGCTCCCCCGAGCGCGCCGATCTCTTCCAAGCGAAAGATAGCCACCACGAGGGCCAGACACAGCAGCACCAGGACCAACACCAAGAGAAGAAGAAGGAGCGAGAGCAGTCGAATGGTCGTAGTCCTCATGAAGAGGATTACACAACGTACAAACCTGAGTACGAGGATGAAACAGCAGAGAAGTACAAGAGTGAACACGACCGATTTGTGGATGTTCACAACCGTCTCCAGGGAATTGTATGGGTTTCATTTGCCTGCTTTTAATTAGGGGAAGCATGGCTAATTTTTGATTTTTTTTTGGCGTAGACTCATCATTTGGCAGCTATTCAAACGCAAGTTGGAATACTCTACGATAAAGTGGATTCACTTAGCCACAAGCAGGATGATTACCGTACAGAATTCAGAGGGACTAGAATCGCCCGCTCGCAGATTGACGGTATGGAAGAAAAGATGAAGGCTATCGAGGACCTGGTTGTGCAGATAGGAAGTGCTATTACCGCAAAGGATTACTCACAGCACTTTGAGGCGCTGCACAAAACTCTGGAGAATCATCACTCTAATCTGCTTTATACCGTACCAAACAAGGTCACCCAAGGTAAATACACGCTCTCATGTGATTTCTGTTTCCAGGGGTTGAGACTGACATGTGTTACGGCAGCAATGACCACGAATACTCCGAAAGTTGGGTTCGGGGTTACCCTTCTTATTGTATTCCAGATGATATTAGTGGTTGCCTACATTGTTTACAAACGTAGACGAGCGAGTTCTCCGAAGAAGTATTTGTGAATGTCTAGTCTCTTTGTATTTCGTGTTTTTTTCTAGGGGTTAATTTGAATGAAAGAAAAACATTACACGGGTTATTTCCATATTCTCTAACCTTTTATCCATTTTTTCTTTCTTTTTTTCCCTTTCTTTTTTCTTTCTTTTTTCTTTCTTAAACCTTGCATGGTGCTATGTAGTATGAATTAACGAGGGAGATGGATGTTGGATATTGTAAGATATAATAAATCGAAAATGGCTCAAAGGTCAAGTTGAACGGTCGAACCACAGGGAGGAGGCGCATGACCCCAGTAAAATAAGAAAAGAGAAGTTGTCCGTTTGCGGGGGTGGAGGGTGAATGGCGGCACAATTTCTTTTTTGTTGGCATGACATCCGCAGCGTGGAGAAGAAACATTGGTGAACCAGAGAGAAGAGAAAGGAACGAAAATCATTCGAGCATTGAATTATCACGCTTCACTCCACCGTGACGCATCTTGCAAGTGTTGATAAGATTGTGGGGTTGTTAAAACCTAGAGAGCGAAAGGTCTCTCCCTAAGGGCCTGTTTGATTGCGACGGTGCCGTTCGGTTGGCCCATACAAATGACCGTTTCCTGCCGTTTCGAAATGGTGCAAACAAAATGACCGTTTGGCACAAAAGACAGCAACCATTCTGTTTCAAAGGAGTGGCAACCACATGGTTGCTATGTAAACATATATCATCAACATCTTTATTATTTGATTGAAACCCTTTCTCCTGTTGAATAATTTACCTTATAATAATATTATTATAAGATTATGAGACTTTATCTACCTCTGCTCACTATTGAAACTATTTTTCAATTAATCCAATTGCCTGTAATAATGATTTTAATACAAGATATATAAATTTGGGAAAATCTGGGATGCAAGTACAAGTAAATTTCTTTGAGGGATTAGGGCAAAAATCTTTGATAGGGCAGCAAATGGTGAACCATTCATGACAACCATTTCTACACTTCAAACCATTTCACAACGGAATGGTTGCCACTTCTTCCGTTCTTGCCAAACAGGCCCTAAGGAACTTGGAAGACTTGGGGAGGTGCTACGGTACTGCTTAAGGCTGGAAACTTTAGTCACTGCCATATCAAATCTTTTCATCACATGGTTTTTTTTGCTAAGTGGTTATCTTGCGGAATAAATAAATACTCGTATCATACTTGAGTTGTGCTTGAGTGCTGAGGGGGGGTTTTATTTTTATTTTTATTTTTTTAATGAGCCTCGCAAATATGTTACTGGTATCATACCCAGTTTCTATCCAATATTGTTTGCTCCATTCTGTCAAGTACTGTACCGGTACCCTAATGCAGGATTAGCCCTTACTTTTGCTGAAAGTTCTTGTTTTTCAAACTTTGATTACTTTTACTGTGGCGTGGAGGGTATCGTATTAACTTTCCTGTATGATATTGAATTGTATTCAGGGGGTAGGCTCTCGTACCCAGGTCTACCGTACTCGGGCTATGGACGTAAGTGATCGGACAGACAAGATGGAAAAATCTATGCGATCCCCATATATTTTCCAATCCCTGTCTGTCCGATCACCCACATCAATAACCGGAGTATGTGATGATGACGCGCGATCTAGTGACGAAGGAGTTATCCAATCCTAAGGGCAATTCGACTGGAGGATTATGTACCAGTAGATGTCACAAAAAAAAAGAATCCTATTTCACTGTACACCAGCGCAGCTTCCGAACGGTCACCAGCCATTTTTTCCTCATTTGTCTCGGCAAAAAAGTGAAAAGTGAAAGTGTAATTTCTCCCCATCCACAGTAAGCACTCTATCTAGAGCTCATTCTCCCTAGTTTACCGGTATCCGGTCCCCCCCACGGGAGCCCCAAGTACAGCAGAGTACAGTACAGTACTCGGGGGTGCATGAAAGTGTTTTACCACACCCATTGCAAGTGGTATTTCCTGGATAATAATGGGTGATGAGAGAAGATGGATTGGGTTTTGCTTTAGAGTAGCTTATATAACCCGAAATGGAAAATGTTTTTATAAAAAATAAAATGGAAATAAAAATGTTTTACCATTTGTGGCGCAGTTTGGCACAAAGTGACAGGTCCAGTTGGGTGTGGGCCGTTCCCGACTGGTCCTATCACTTTGTGCCATACTGCGCCACAAAATGTTAATAACTTTTTTTATTTTTATTTTTAAAAACCATTTTCCATTTCGGGTTTTATAAGCTACTACAAAGCACATCCTCCGTCTCCTCTACACACCCGGCGATTGAAATCTCAACACCACGAGATTATCACCACTTTTCTTTTCTCCACCCCCCGCCATGAGCTTGCTCTAGGGGGTGGAGTCATACCTCCTCTACAC
>Ga0307509_10003488_pt1 | contig 23773 bp, 30 predicted proteins | sample 10_EM_MG_FD_202245 | JGI IMG/M metagenome (GOLD analysis project Ga0307509, IMG submission 202245) | Populus trichocarpa ectomycorrhiza microbial communities from riparian zone in the Pacific Northwest, United States - 10_EM | ecosystem: Host-associated > Plants > Roots > Unclassified | place... | reverse complement strand
GTCGCTGCCAGCGCTACCTCTTCTCTACCATCACCTTCTCTCATGAGGGGTCCGTTCGGAACTGGTGTTCGAGAACCAGAGACAGTTCTGACCGGCTTTCCAAACACGTTCGAATCCTCTTCCTCAATAGGGCAGACTTTTACTGGCCGTTTGTTATCGCCAAAGACGTCAAGAATGCGCCTCCTTGCTTCACTTCGTTCCAGAATCTCCAGGAGCTAGGGGTGAACGACCTCGATCCCAGCCTTGCATCCCTCGACGTTCTCACTCCCATCTTCTCCTCGTTTGCCAGTAGTCTTAAGCGGCTTTCGTGGAGCCCAGGACGCACCCCCTGGACAGTCATCACCACTCTTGTCGACCCTTTGCCAAACCCCGCGGATCTCGACCTGTCGTATTATTCACTCCATCGCACCAAACGAATCACGTCCCCTCCTCTCCCCCGTATCAAATTATCATACAACGCGAAGGTTGTAGATTCTCTCGAGTTCAAACATTTCAAGTTCCAAGAACTCAGTGTTGCTACCCTCTCCATCCCTCATTCGCCGTCGTTTTTCAAATATTGCCGAACTCACCTCCGAGTTCTTGATCTGAGGGCCACGCGGATCGACCGTAAGCTACCTCTCAAGGAGACACATGCTATAGTTCTGACTGCCCTTGTAGGGGACTGTGAACCGCTCCGGGCGTTACTCGGGGCGTGCCATACACTCGAGGTGGTTGCTTTCACCTTCAACAAAGGATTCGGCGAGCTCTTGGGCTCAATCTCCAGCGACTTCGTCTCCCTTATCCACATGTGCGGCCCATGCCCGAGGATCCCCTCCGCGATATCCAAAAGTTTCTGCAGTTGGCCCGCCGGGCATTTCGAGGACTACATTTCCGAACTTGAACACGTTACTTTACCGGAGTGCAGAGCGATGGGCGTTTCCTTCTGTGAGATTGGCCGGAACTTTTCTAACCGCCACCCTGGCTTGAAGACCCGAGTTCGGATCAGCTCTTGGCTCACGGACGCGGAGGCTCAAGTCGTTGAAGATGTGGATATCCCGTTCTTCCAGGCGGAAATTGAGAAGGTGGCGGGGGGTTGGGTGACGTTCGAACTGGCTCCCCAACAACAGACATCATCTTTCTGAGTTAGACTGACCCGTTTACTGTTTACTACTCCGTTCCAATAATGTAACTGAGGGTGGTAAAACTTGCGGTGACCGTTCACTTCTGAGGTTTCGAGTTCACCTCTGAGCGGGCATGAGATGTGACTGTTGCTCTCTGCTTCGTCCCCATAGGCCCACCCGCTGCCACCCTTGGGCAAACACATACAGATCGAGGAGAAAAAACTTTCCGCACTCTCCCGCCCAATTCCGAGATGCGATCAATTCTTTAGCCGCCACGTCAACGCGTCAGCATTGCACGCGGACCTCTTTACATGCTCTGGTTTCATCTCTTGCTCAATTCCACCTCGTAAGACCTCAATCCCCGACAGTCATCGAGGAGCTGTACGAACCCCACCTTCAAGTCCAAGGAAACTGACTTGGTCCGTATTCGCGGCTGTCCGCCAGCGCATATTTCCTGGCTAATTTCTTTCAGCGCGTAGACCGTTCGGCGAATATAACGAACCTGAGTTTTGCGATGGGAACCTACACACTCCGATAAACTAGTATGTTATTTCCATCTCGTTCCAAGCTTTTACGGCGGTCACAACTTCCCCAGAATCCTTCAACGACTTCCACGTGGTTTCCGGTGCAAGCCAACTCGCCGTCGGTTGTTTCAAAGGAACGGGCACGTCTGGGTGCCTCCGCATTGTGCCCCGCGGAGCGGGAAGGTGGGCCAAACAAGCTGTTTTCTATTTGGGTATTGTGGATCGTATGTGCTGACTTGTAGTGCATGGACGTGCAGCTCGACACCAGGTGCGCGAACCCGCCAGGTCAACCTTCCTCGAGCACCGGTTCCAGTTCCCCTTCGTCCACCCCAGGGGGATCACTCTCGCCCACCAAATACTGGCGGAACCCCTTCTCCCACAAATACCGGATCGCCTTCTAGCGGGGGCGGGGCGGTTTCGACCGGCGTCAGTGGACCCTTGAGCATGGCTTGGCGTTGTGTTGATATAGCGGCTGGGTTGGGCCGTGTACTCTCGGGGATGGCCAACGGGAACGTGGATAGAACGGAAAAAAGGTATCGTATTGTCGTATTAATCTCTGGATGTGTCTTGATTTACAATGGTTTCGGCTTGGAAGTTTCAGACGATTTGGTGCCTCCCTCGATGGCTCCTGTCCGACCGCAAGCCTGGGAACTGGGGTCGCCCTCTCGTTTCTCTAGTCTTCTCTCGTGTGCCTCGCCAACTCTCATGGTCGCTTCTCCGGGGACGAACTTAATTCGTGGTTGTCCTGTTTGGTTAATCTCAAACTCCACAAATTGAACTCGCGGACACTGAAGAAGGGATCACAAACGTGAAAACGCTAGGTGTTGACATTCTCTTGTAACCTGAGACGAGGCCCCCCTGACGCCGGGTCTCAGGGGATAGTTCCAACCCCTGTCCGAGGTACCAAAATTAGTGCCGAAATCTTCGATCCGGTTGACGATGTCGAACGAAGGGCGAAGTTACCCATGCGGAGGGGCGTTGTGCAATCGAGACGAAGGGCTATGGGGGGATGGGCAATAGTCCAGCCTTAATACGAGGTCTACCGCACAGGCAGGTCGAATAGTCCGGTTAAATTCAGTTCGACCCAGTCTGTTAGCAGTGCCGGACATCTTCGGCGAGCCCTTCGAACACTTGGAAATGAACGTACGGGTATTTCGGCGGCGGAGATCGTGCACGACCTTGGATCTCAATTACCGCTTAGTGGCCTTTCCCCGTCATCGTAATTGGCTGCGTCAATTCATGGTGGTGACTATAGTTTACTCCTGGATCGCCATCTCGATCAGCACCTGCCCCGCCGCGCGGATCGGATACGGGGTTTGGAGCGGACCTGGGGGGATGGATATCTGGATGTTTGTTGGGGGACACGATGCGCGGATTCTGTTCTGAGTTTTCTGTTGTTTGGACCTTGTGCTCGATGTATCTTCTTGTGGACTTATCAGGCACGCTTGACCTCTGTGTTTGGGTGGTTGGACATTGAACATCGGGGTTTATCGAAGACGACCGGTTATCCCGTCCACCGCGCCCCTTCCCTCCCCTCCACCACCACCACAGCCAAATACGTCCAGAATATGGCGGCGATAGCCCTTCCCGCTCTTTCTGCCCTTGTGGCATCGTCTACCTCCTTCTCAGCACCACCCACCTCCTCGGTCACATCGTGTACCGTTGACTCTACATATCCGATGCCCACCGCCACTCCGGCGCCAGGCAAACCTGCGACCCAAACTGCGTCATTCGTGTTTTCAGCGATTTTGTTTGGTATTGCCATCATTTCATTATTGAAGGCCGCCGCGTTCTTTGCCCATCTCTTCCTCGTCGTGATCCGTTCCAGGGTGAAGGGCATACAGGGAGATGTGATTGATGTCGTCAAGGACTTTGAAGCAAACCACGGTGGTAACGGGGATATCAGTTGCAGGGTCCTGGCGTTATGTGATAAGTAAGGTTTCCTCTTCTCCAAAACCAATCGATACTTGCCCACAATGGAGGTTTATGGTACAGCGAATAGCAACCTTTGGCACACTTGGCGTGTCCTCCTTCCCTTGGTATACTTGCAACGTCCATGGAGTTATGATGCAAGTGTGGAGGAACTACTGCGAGTTAAACGTTGAACTCCAGGTGAGACTTCCTGCAATGTCACTGAGTGTTTCACGGCTAATGGCGGGCAGAAAGCAGAAGGGCTATCCTTATCGCCCAGTTCCAACGATCCATCGGTGATGATCGCCGACCAATTCAACTCATACCCGGATCAATGGAAGACAGTCATCACTTGTGCAAGACAGAAGTTTAGGGCCTACTTAGCGGGCCAGGATGCATTCCCCGATACACAAAGTGGTTTGGATGAGGTTGAGAGGTATCTGGTGGACGCACTTCCTACTCACCTTGAAGGAGGGGCGGTTGAACCAAGTAAGCCGGGCAGCCATCGAAAACATCCATCATCTACTATGTTGTCCCAGAACACAACATCGATGAAGCCATGATCAGGCTTGTACGTCAATTACCACTAGCATTTCCCTGGGTTGCATCGTAACCCTTGGCCGTAGGTGTACGCCGAACGCTGGCTGTTCCCCTTGGAGCTCAAGAAAGCGATTCGGACTCAGTTGGAAGCCATTGAGACGGTGTTCCCGGCCCAGTCGACCGAGTCTGCTCAACGCGCCGAGCAGATCAGCAACGCGATCAAGCTATTGGCATGCGACGGGTCATATCTCCATGATACTGTCCCTGATTCAGTGCGTACCTCATATATTCCCTACAACTCCACTCACTCATATTTCGCATGATGATCAGGTGTACTTCGCTCATCCAATCATCGTTTCCGTCGTCGGATCGTTCTACAACGGTGAATGGTCCGACGTGCTGGCCCACGGTCAGCCCGGGTGGAAGGATTCGGCACCAGAACAACTCATCGTCTTGATTGGCACGATTGTATGCTTCATCCGTCTTGCATCACCTCACCACAACATAGCTAATAACATGGATAGTATAAAAATGCACTTAACGAATGGTCGAACGGTCACCATAAAGATGTCGCGCTCGAGCGGAAGATATACGAGCCAACCTACGATGGGATCCTGGATGCGATCAGCACCGTTAATCGTCACACGCTTGAGGGGGTGCGCCTTCGCGAACGCCTTGTCACATGGGCAAAGGCTGGGGCGTAAGACGTCCTTCCCCCCACCCGCTGCTTTGTCGGCTCACGTGCATCTTGATAGAAATCCAGACACTGGGACCCACCCTGCGCCAATCCCGACCACCATTCTCCTCAAATTAGCCCCGGAGGCGCCCCCGGAACCGATCCCCAACTCCTCGTCCCAGTTCTCTCCGCAGCATTTTTAGCGGCGGTGATCCCCACTCCGCTTCAACGTTTTCCGTCTGTCCCTGTTTTCCCAGAAGCGCCGATAAGCCGCGCCAGCACCTCTCCCTACTATACCAGATGTCGTCGCGCCCGCGGTTCACGAATGTTCACACTCATCTGGTAGTTAACGATTATAATCCGGTGTGACTCCCGTATCCTTGATCTAACCCATACAGCGTGGACCACTTTCACCCGTAAATCGACAAGCGGGTACTTCACTCGATAATAAGATGTAGGGCTTGCAAAGCCCGGGACCGCGTACATGGTTATCACAGAATTATAGATCGCGCGAAACGAGCAATAGATGCGTGAAGGACCCATTGCCGGAAGCTAAGACAAACGACAGTGGGTAACTACACTCGGGAATGCGATACGTACTCTTCTTGCGCCGAGCGCCAGTGTGACAAATAAACTGGCGTGTGCGTTGTGGCGTACACTGCGGAACCGCTGAACCCGATGGACGAGGAAAGCAATGTTCAACCTCCGAGTCCGAGACCCAAACCCACCCACTGTGCCACTGGGGTCCTTTTTCTGTGTAGTCTGGCCGTCTATACCTAACTGAACCTACCCGGAAACTGCGAACGATAATATTAAGTTCAAATGCCTACTTTACCGATCGCTTGAGACAAGTTGGTCAACGGTGAGGTCGAAGAAGCTTCGGGAATGCGCGTCGTGCTGGGTGCCTGTTTGTAGCTTGGTGACCGTGTCAGGGACACAATATGTAGTGTGCCCTCAACCCCACAGAGGGCCCTCAGACCGTCCATGGATTCCAGCCTATACTGTACTGGACCCGGAAGTGCAAATGGGACTGGAAGTGCAAACCGAGGATTGTAGCCCCCCTATTTGTCCGACCCGGCCCAAAATATCATGGTATAAAATGCATGTCCTACACTCGCTATCGTTCCAATTTCGAGGCGGGAGGATGTTCCTAGCGATCGATAACAGACATCCGCGTCAAAATCCATCATATGGCGCGGTGCTAGAGAGCGTTGAGGGCGTGTGGCCCGGTGGCCTCGTGAGTTCGCTGCATTCAACCTTCACAGAACAACCCCGATAGCGGTTCAAAATATATCCCCCAAAGAAAAGAGGACTAAGAGGACTCCTCGTTGAGAAACGAGGGTAATCTATGGAACGACGTGACACTGTGGGGCAGTGGCAGTCATAGGCTGGAATCCAACCTCGACCTCAGAGGGAGGCAGCTCTGAAGGCAGTCAGTGTCACGCGCGGTGGACCGGTTGTGCAAATTGTCTCCCGTTGCACATATCTCCCTACACCGGGGGTATAAAATCGCGAAAATATGAGAAGCGCAAACTTTGTGTGGGAAGGAACGAATAACCACAGCTACGCGTTCCACTAACGTCAATCGTTCGCGAGTTGGGAGCCGATTACACTTTGTATTTGCACTTCCGGTCACGGCGCCGAACCCCTTGGCTGATCGCGTGGCATTCCCGGTTGATCAGTGGGTCCCACGCTCGCCCAGCTCCTGGGGCAAAACAAAGATGTCACCAACGAAGACTCCCACATCCTCGTTATCAGGTAGTCATACGAGCCACTTTTTCCTTACTCTATTTAACAACGACCACGCCACAGTATTTGAACTACATGCCAAGCGAGTTTGGTACCGAACTCTGGCTGGAATCTGGAGAATATACTCAGGGGGTTCTTCTCCAAAGACCTCCATAACACGCTTGTCCCCTGCCACAAAGCTCCCCCTAGAAGTCGTCCAAATGGTCATCGCCCACCTCATCAACGACACACGCGGTCTCCTAGCATGCACTCTGACCTGCTATTCCTGGTACATCGCCGCGGTTCCCCATCTCCACCACACTCTTACCATCTCAGCCTGGTATTTATACCCAGGGGCGGAGCTCAGGGCCGCTCACAGACTTGGTTTACTCCCCTTGGTCAAAAAATTCCAGATCCACAGCGGCGACCCCGGAGACTACAGCGAATTTTCCCCGAAACGATTCGGCTACTTTGGCCTGCGCCACTTCCGCGCGTTGACAAATGTCCAGGAACTCGGGATAGACCACATGGACATTCCCAGCTTCACGCCAAGCGTCCAACTGTATTTTGGTCACTTCTTCCCGACACTCCGATCTCTCGCCATGGGGGAACCCAAGGGGTCCTATCGACAGATCGTACACTTTATTGGACTGTTCCGACACCTGGAAGACCTCAAAATCGTCTACAATAGGGCTGACCCCCAGGTTCCCCCTGGGAGTGACGTAACGCTCATTCCACCCTTCGTCCCTCCACTGCGAGGGCGGCTGACGATGTGTTCCACGGGGGAAGGACTGTTTAACGACATGATTGACCTGTTTGGGGGAATCCGATTTCGTCATCTGGATATTTTCAACGTATGCGAGACGCAACTCCTGCTGAACGCTTGTGCGGAAACATTGGAAACCCTGCGACTGTATCCAACCGACCCTCGCGGTAAGCAACGCCCCCAGGATAACGCGTGGGTGTTAGTTGACAGTTTCACAGCTTCCGCCCTTTGGAACTTTAATCTGACCCGCTGCAAGTTGCTTCGGACGCTTGAGATCAGGACGCGATATCTTGATCGTGCACTGCTGACTTGCTCACCACCTGCCGCCGCAAGCCTCCTCACCTATGCACTGTTGACCATCACATCACCCTTTTCTCAAAGGTCATTGTCATTTACCGGGACTTTGACTTCGGTGACATAGAATTCCCGTGGTCTGCCTGGGCAGCAGGAGATGAAGCGGCAAGGAAAGCTTGGCAGCATACCTTGCGGTTCGCAATACTCCGAAACATGCACAGATCACGGGGCTTCCAGCTGGTGTGTGTGAACGTCTGGGAAGGCATGGGAGACTATGCGGTGCGATTGTTGGAAGAGGCCGTGGCTGCGGAAAAGGCGAAAGGGGGTTTGAATCGGATTTCCCCTGAACCGCTGGTGATCTATAGACCGCGAAGGTTCCGCCAGAGCCATGTAGATCATCGGATTGATCCCCCCATACCTTTAATTTTCCAATAAAATCGTATAGCCACCGAAGCCCAGTGAAGGATGTGGAGAATATGATGCCTGGGCATCGTGAGTCCGATAACCGGTTCAACGGTCCCGAAGAAATGTCGTGAGCCGGACGAAACTTGAAGCGACGGTGCTGTTTCCCGATGTCGTCACATATTTTAGACTCCTCGCTTATCCCACATTCTTCCCACCTATGATTCGGTACTTACACCAGCTTTTTTGTTCATACCCTCCCGAACACCGGGCAAGATCCATACTTGGCCATCTCGACTGATACCTTCAGCCACTCTGCACTCTTCATAGTACTGAATTCAAAGGCTTCATACGTGCAAGATCACTTTCATTGGTACAGCAAATCGACGAGGGTTTTTATCCTGGGCAAACAAAACCTTCCTTCAACTTTAACCAGTGGGAAGGCGAGAATACTCACGATCCAGAATACGGTGCTGTCATGCCCGGTGGTCGAGAGCGCTTCGCAGAAGTGAATCGAACTCCAGGGGAGCTCATGTGGGCTGCATCTACGGAGGTCGCATGACATAAGGCGTCAGGGGGTCGGTTCTGGATGTGCCATCACGGAGAATGAAGGTTACGCACTCACCGGACTCCAAGTCTTCCGGCGAGATGGTTGGGCGAGGCTCAGATCTTCGATGGACACCCTCGAGTTGCTCAATTGGACCAAATTCGTCGTTCAGTATCGATAGAGTGGAAGAGACGAGATCCTTGAAGGTGTCAATCGTCTAAGCTCGGTGAGACCCGCCCTGTCCGTCCGTTTCCGTTCGCCCCATCCACTGTGCGTAAGTGCTTGGCGCGACCTGCATAACTCAAGTCATAGATCTGCAAGTAAACGTCTCCCCGTCCTCGATGGTATGGGCGCCCCACCCATTCTACCCAACATTCTGTCCCTCCCGTTCTCGTGCAAGTTTGAGCAACAGTTCCGTGTTGCTTAAATAGCACGCGACGTACTGGATGGAATACACACAAGTATGCGTTGAAAGCGGTTATGGTAAAAAGGTACGGTTACGAATTCATTCGGCGAGGGGATGTGGCCGGATGAGCTCAACGAGAGAAACACGAGGCGGGCCGAGAAGGAGACCGAGCTCCGTATGGGTTTCACGATTGTCCCCTCTTCTGTTTCAGGATCGAAGATAGTTTAGTCATTTTGAACTCGTGACAGCAGGGCTGGCCAAGGTTCTCCAGATACATACAAAATAGTGTGGGTGTTTCGTGGCATGTCAACGTCCTCGGCAGCTGAACGTCCTCCGCTGTCGTGGGCCGGAGTGAGCGAGTTAATATTCGTTGACAAGTTCCAAGAACTGACGGCACTGGTCCGAGCGGTCCTATCTCAGGTTTTAGTTGGATCGGGGTGTGTCACAGAAGCAAGGCGCTCACTTACAAGTAAAATCCTTCCCGTCCTCCAATCCCAGACAACCACCGCGGCCACTCTCGTGGTGGCTGAGCGCAGTACTAGGATGACGAGCCTGGAGTTCGTGATGGATAATCGAGCCAACTCTGGCCCCAATTCCTGTCTCAGGCGTCCACGGGTAACTGATGATTGGGCTTTCGGCAGCAGGGTGAGGCTGACCACTCGTCATGCTCCAGAGGTGTATTGTACACACGCTGTAACTCCTCAGCCGACCCATGTATGATTTCTCCAGCAACGGAAACCTATCCTGCCCTCCTTTCGACGACAGCTAGCACGTCCATATGGGGGTAAATCGCGAAATTGAAGTCGTTGAGATCGGGGAGTGGGAGCTTCCACTCTTTTCGCGGTATCCCTCGTGAAACGGATCCCAGGGTCGTAAGGAGCTCGATGAAATTTTGGGTGCCAGCAACGAAACCGCAGGCGCCAGATCCGTTGGCTTGGCGATAATAATCGAAGTTAAATGAATATCGAACTAAATGGGGTACCGTTAATCCCATCCGAAAGTGGGAGCGGGGGGTGGCCAAGGCTCGCCGTTTTTCGGCGAGAGTAAGGTTCGATGCTGGGTTATCCTCCAACTCCACCGTAAATAGGTCGATTCGGTACGCGATGTAAGGCGAATTCTGGATGAAATTGTGGAGATGGCGAGCGACCTAGCAAAGAAGACGATATTCGGAAGGTTTGACTAGAATTTCTGGACGGAGTTAGAGGCCCCCTGACCTGTTTCATCCTCAGGATGTCCGAGACAGATACACGTGAACAGTTTCTCGAGGAGCTCTGGAGGGAGGCTTTCGGTGAGCTGCGAGGCCCCGGCGGCCTCATCGTTTTGCAGATCGAGGGTTACTTGATCGATGTCGATGATCGATGAATTCCGTCCCTGGGCAGCACCTAACCGGTAAACGGTGTGTGACGCGCCTGGCTCAAAGGTTCCGTGAGAAACCCCCGACACGCTCCCTCGTCGACGTTGCCTCCATCGTCACAAGTCCTCGACTTTCTCCTCCTCCACCACCGTCCGGCGCGTTTCCTAGCGGTCTCAGTACTTACCGTTTATCTGACCTTCACGTTAGCTCATGGAATCCGCTCCCGCCAAGACTGAAGACGCCACGTTGAAAACGGCCGAGGCCGAAGTTGCGACCGTACTCATCCACCTGAAGAGACTTCTCCGCATCAAGAACCAACTATGTTCCCCGCTTCTGCAACTCCCCACTGAGACCATCGTTCATATTCTCTCATATATCATGGAAGCCGTGGAGCAACCCTGTGTCTGGCAGCCGATTTTCAGCACGTGTCACGACATCCACAGGATTATGTGTACCGCGACCGAGCTGTGGTGGAAGGTCGATTGCACGCGGAGCAGGGTAGCTCGCATTGCGCTTGCGAGATCGAAGGGGAGCCCTCGGGTCATACTCGCGGACCTTGATCCGTGGTACCACTGGCGGAACAAAAAGGCCCGGAAAGTCCTAGACCACTGGAGAGACAAACGAGTGCTTCACGGCTATCGGCTGCATACGTTGGAGCTGTGCGGGAATCCCACTGACGTCGCTCACTTTTCCTGGATCTTCGAACGGCCCCTTCCTCGTCTCCACCACCTGAAGATCCGCTTTTTTGGCCCGCTCGATTACGATGAGGATGAGAACGAAGCTCAACTTCCGATCCCTAGCCCAGTGGCTTTGCAGCTTCCGATGGACCTGCCGCTGCAAACCCTCAATCTCAATAACGCCATGTTGCCCTGGTCATCGAACCTTTTCGCCGGGCTGAGGGAACTGCGCATGGATTTTAGGGATTGCGAGACAGTTGTGGAAATTTCAGCCGATGAACTACTCGGAGTTTTTGATGCTTCCCCGCAATTGGAGAGTTTGTCGCTGATACAAGTTCGGCCAAGGATCCCAGTCAGGGGTGGCGAACCGCAGTATACCCCCACCCGAGTCGCACAACTTCCGAACCTTGCCTACCTCGAGCTGGACAACTCTCCAGAGTGCGTTGGTTATACCCTGATCCACATGAACGCCCCCGCAATCGATTCCCTCGAGATTTCATCCCACCTTTTACCCCTCGAAGCACCATGGGCTCTCCGCTTCTTCTTCCTCAACCCCCATATTCCCAATCGCCTCTTCCCAAATCCTCCGGTATTTGGGATCCGGGTCGACAATGATGGTTGGCCGTTCAACTCAATCCATATCACCATCGGCGGTTTCAAAATGCGGTTCGATTTTGACACCGACGTGGAGGAGACTGTTCATGATGCCATTGTGGCCCGTGTCCTTCCACTGGTTCCGCAGTCCGTAGCCATTCTCAACCTCAATAATTCAAATTTAGGCGAAGAGGAGTGGAGAGAGTTTCTCAGATCACATCCAGAAGTTTGTTCAATCAAGTGTTCGAACTATTATGAGGAGCTTACGTCCAAGTCGTTATGGGACGCCTTGTGTCCTGCTGGAACGGATGTGGTCCCTCTGTGCCCAAAGCTCGGGTCGATCTCGCTCTCCGACAATCCAGGGTTCGCACTGCCCTTGCTCGACTGCCTTCTGAATCGCAACAACGCTGGGTTCGGGCTGCGCCACCTCGAGCTTGGCAGCTTGGACGATGAACTTGTTGGGGAGTTTCGTCTCTTGGTTGGAGAGCTCCATGTTGTCAACGTGTCAGATGACTTGGAATCAGTGAGTCCAGTTCTGATAACTGAACTCTGTTTTTATATACTGACCACAACTCCCAGTGGGAATTGAGTTGCGGTTTCGGAGCCGATGAAGGAGTCTAGTGTAGGCCCTTCCCCCTTGTTCCGAATGGAAAAAGTTGAGCCAACTCAATGACAAGGCGTATCTTCCATCGTTATTATAAGTGCTGACCCGTGGCACGGCGGATCCGCAATCTTCCCCATGAGTTGACTAATGATTGAACTACAAACCTAATTTTGATTCGGTAGAAAATTCTCCCTTGTATCTTGACGCATATACCAAGCCTTTTTTTTCCTGGGCGGCAAGGGTTGAACGATTCCCACTTGCAAGCGCTCGACATTCAACGGATCACTCGGCGCTTGTCGGTTGGTTACCGGTCACGCGTCACGGGTCACCAACCACGACCACTGCATTTCCGCAATTCCAAAACCATGCCTGCGCCGTTATCCAACTGGGTCCTGGCATGGCAGTTGTGGAGAGCCGCATGCGTAGCCAACACCAAGGCTAAAGAACGACAGAATGCGCAGTGGATAGTAGAACTAGGGGGAGTGGTCGGCGCCGCATAAGCGGATGCGAAAGGTAACATGGCGTAGAAATTGCGTGTTACACGCACAGGATGATCTCTGGGGCATGTGTGTATATCGGTACCTTTTCCAGGGGCACCAACGGAGGTCTCCCGGTCAACCGTGGTACGCCGGTCGGGGATGAGCACCAGTCAATCCGTGGGAGTGGGGATGGCGATCAAAGTCACTTGACACGGGCGAAACCTTCTCTCGAGACGAGGGCGTGGGAAATGAGCCGACACACCCGCTCCGATGAGGGCATCTCAGCGCTCTTACCACTTCCCCTCACAAATCGTCAAAACTCTCTTCTGCTACCGTCCGCCGCGTTCCCTAATGGTTTGGGTTATCGCTCGTCTGACTTTCATGTTAGATTATGGCCCCCACTTTCGTCTGGGTTGACGACGCCACGTTGAAGAAGACAGAGAATGAGGTCGCGGCGGTACTCATCCACATGAGGAACCTCCGCCGTTTCATGAATCGACTACGTTCTTCGCTTCTGCGACTCCCCACGGAGATCCTCGTCCATATTCTATCATTCGTCATGCAGAAAATGTGGGACTCCCGCGTTTGGCCCCCGATTTTCCGTACATGTCATCGCATTCACAAAATCATGTCTACCGCGACGGAACTATGGTGGAGGGTCGACTCTGCACGGCTCAAGGCGGCCTGCGTTACGCTGGAGAGGTCGAAGGGAAACCCTCAGATGGTAATTGCAGACCTCAATTCGGAACCAGCCAACCAAAAAGAAGTCCTGGAGTATTGGAGGGAACAATGGGCATGTCACGGCCGTCGACTCCATACGTTACAACTCTACGGGGCCCCCTCCGACGTCGTTCACTTTTCTTGGATCTTCGAACAGTCACTCCCTCGCCTCCGCGACCTGACGATCACCTTCTCCGGTCCGCCAGATGATGAGGGGGGCGAGTTTCCTCTGCCTGACTCGGAGGTCGCGCTGCTCCCGGTTACCCTCCAGCTTCCAATGGACATGCCGTTGCGTGTACTCTGTCTTCATAACGCTACACTACCCTGGTCGTCCAACCATTTCACCGGACTATGCGAATTATATCTGAATGTCAAGGACTGCCCTGTCCCCGTCGAGATTACGGGGGATGAGCTGCTCAGGATTTTGGAAGCTTCCTCGCAGTTGGAAAAATTGTCGTTGGTACACATTGGACCAAGGACCCCTGTCGGGACCAACGAACGACAGTTAACCCACGAGCGAACGGTACCGCTTCCAAGCCTTGCCTATCTTTTTCTGGGAAATTCTTCAGAGGTCGTTGGTTACATTTTGGCCCACATCGACATCCCCGCTATCACATCCCTCCAGATCCGTTCACACATTCCCCCCCAAGACGTCGTGCGGTCTCTCCACCTCATGCTCCCCGACGACCCTGTTCAGAAACGACTCGTCTCAAACCCTCCGGTGTTCGAAATCAGGACCACCGAGGATAGGGCGCTCGGCAGTATGTTCGTCAACATCGGCAGCTTCAAGATGTGGTTTGACTTTGACTTGGACGATGCGGGAATTATCAGTAACACCATTGTAACCCACCTTCAGCCACTGGTCCCACCATCTACGACCGCTCTCAAAATCGGCTATTCTGGGTTGGGGTTGGACGAGCTGAGGTGGAGGGAGTTTGTCATTTCACATCCAGAAGTGCGTTCGATCGAGTGTTCAAACTCCTCCGGCGAATCCATGTCCGGGTCGCTGTGGGAAGCTTTGTCTCCTACCGGAACGGATCTAGCCCCCCCGTGCCCCAAGCTCGAGGCGATCTCGCTCTTTGGCGATCCGGCGTCGACACCCCTACTCAACTGCCTTCTGAACCGGAAGAACGCCGGGTTCGAGCTCAAGTACCTCCAGGCGATGGATGTGGTTGGTGGGTTGATTGAGGAATTTAACCACTTGGTCGAAACGCTCAAAGTTGATAAGCGCAAGGATAAATTGGCGCGGGAACTAGCGCGAGAGGTGCGCCTCGTTCAATGGATGAACTTTGCATGTAATGACCTTCTCTCAGTGGAGTCAATATCGGTTTCTAGATAAATTTAGCGGGCTCAGGACGCCGTTTTAATAGCAACCCTTGCCGTGACAAATGGGTACCATAATACTCAAGTAACTTTCAGGCCGATGTTTAGGGATACCAAGCGAAAAAGTTGCATGGAGCCGGTTCCCGTCTGTGCGGTGGTTGGCGAAACAGCGCGGGAATTCTCAGTGGCAAACCTCACCTCCATACCCCGATATCATAAAACGGAGCGTCGGGTCAGGGACTTGACCGTCACCCGTTCCAGAGTTGCGATTGATGTGCGCTGCTGGGAGGTGGTCCAGCGAGTCAGAATAGGGATATGAGGGTGCCGATGTAGGATTGGAACTTGAGCTTGAGACTCAGCAAGGTACCGCGTTAGTCGCGGCGCGAGCCCGGATCCGGACCTGCGAAGAGCGAGAGGCCCAGAGGAAGCCACCTCGAGCGAGAACGTGGTCTCGAATCAATATCGGCCGCGACCACGCGGGGTTTGCCGTGCACCTTTCCATTCCCGGTTTCCAATTTTGGAACCACCTACAGACGCCGTCTTTGGACAGGACACTACCCAGCCACGACGTGTTTGGTTGTCCCCGGGCCCAGCGCTCGATGTCATAAAGGCAACGGCCTTGTCGCCTGTCACGCCTTTCAATGGTTGCCCTCGCTGCCCTCCCGAACGCCCGGAAGAAACTAACCATCGACACCGACACCCAAACACTCGAACAGTACCGACGCGTCCTCGACGAGGCACAAGACTGTTTGTCACGATCGTTCCATCGGCGTCTACGACAACCGCGCTGACTTGCTTGATTTAGGGCATGACGCGTGACGCGCATTCTAACCCGTTCGGTAGAGGGGCGATTGTCACCAAGGTTGACATTGAGGACTTGGCCATTATGAGAGGTGATTATCCTAGGTACCGATATTTTTTCTCCCTCACCGAAGGCGGTACTGATTGCTCTCAGAGGAAAAGGGTACAATTTTATCACCGGCTCTCCACTCTTGGCATGTCGTGTCGTGAACAGTTGTCTGGGATGCATAGGGTTCTCCGGGGCCCCGCTCTGGGGTAATACCACACCTGAGCCGCGACTCTCGATTCCTCATACTGTTCCTCTGCCCAAGCAGCATACAGACGGAGCATTGGATACGATACTGGGATAGGCTCATGAGGCCAGGTAACCACCCTTTGCGCAGTCACCAGGATAGGCGACACGTTCAGGTCTAAGAACCATCGCGGTTGTAATCGCGTTCACCCGGACGGTTCCAACTCATTGGTTCTCGATCTGCAGACCAGGAACGGGGAGTGGATCGAGCTCGTGGATGGCGTGTCCAATCTGACCGCCGCAGTGATCCTAATGACCTCTCCTCTGTTCTCCAGAGCCCTCGTGGTGTGGCGGCCTTTACGACGCGAGCCCGAGTAGTTTGAGGTACATGAGAGGAATGATAACTCGGCCGTCCGTGGCAAGGTATGATGACCAAATCAATGCTGTTCGAGCTCGGGACTGACTGGACCGCCCACAGCGCCGTGCTCAAACGTCGCCTACGAATGTCCCAGGATGTATTTGAAAATCCACGATCTATGGTAGGGTTTGTTCGAACGATGAGTTACCACTCCACTCGTAACTGAGTGCGGAGATTCCCGTGAGGAATCATGTTTACCCAGCCGCTGGTTGTTTTGTTTTATCAGGGTATTTATAACCGGCAGTGGAAGAATTCCCGCCCAGTCTACAGGTTCCGACTTCCCAAGATGCTCAACATACGTGTCGTCCCAACGCGGGCTTTCCTCGCCCTTCGCCCCCCCTCATTATCCCCAGCCTTTCGACATCAGTTGGGTCCGTGGCCGAGAACTCAGGCACTCAGCCGTGGATACGCCGAGCGTAGGCACACATCGACATCCGACTCAGCAGACTCTATCACTGCCTCCGCTTCGTCCAAGTCTCCACCCAAGTCGTGGATAGAACGCACACCCGAAAAGATTAGGCCATATCTCTATCTCGCGAGGGTTGACAAACCTATCGGGACCCTCTTGTTGTACTACCCGTGCAGTACGTTCCCTTCGCCAAAGACAGGAATTTTAGGGTTGTGACAAAAGAATTGGTGATAGCTTGGTCGATAACGATGGCCTCGTACGCACTCGGGCTCCCGATAACCACTCCTTTAACATACCTGAGCCTCTTTGGGGTCGGTGCGTTCATTATGCGAGGAGCGGCGTGTACGATCAACGACATATGTGACCGGGAACTGGACAAGGGTGTTGGTGAGTCCCCCCCACAATCCCCCTGCACACACGACAGGAAGCCCTCGTGTACTCCGATGTGGTGTTCAGTTCTGACTGGCGGCTGGACTTTGATTCTGGTTGTAGAAAGAACTAAAACACGTCCTATCGCGAATGGAGACGTAACTGTCCCTCAAGCCGTCGGATTCCTTGGGTTACAGGTGGGTGCAGGGTTGGGGATATTGACCCAGTCGAACTGGTACAGGTAGGTGTGGTGTCTTGACTTCAAACCAGGGGCCTCACCGCGGCTTTTAGCATCCTACTCGGCGCATCCTGGCTCCCAGTTATTGCCATTTACCCATTCATGAAACGAATCACATACTGGCCTCAGGGCGTTCTTGGTATGATACTTCTCAACCTTTGTGATGGGAACTAGGACCTACTATTCACTACCCTTTCTTAGGCCTCGCATGGAACTGGGGAGCTTTGCTTGGGTGGTCGGCGGTCACGGGTTCGGTTGACTGGACAATCTGTCTCCCATTGTACGCAGGTGGTGCCGCGTGGACTTTAGTTTATGATACGATCTATGCCCACCAGGTAAGCAAACCATCTGTGCTACGACATTTGGGTTTCGTTCGCTTTGGTTCTTCTCTCGCATCTTTTTCTCTCCCCCCCTCTCATCCCTTCCTGCCTCGATCCAAGGCTCCTCCAATGGGTAAAGCCACCAGGATTCAGAACCAAGCGGAGCGCAGCGGAACCGCCAGTGGAATCTTTTGGTCTGGTTGGTCCTCGTGGATCAGCCAGTCTCGAGTTCCGGCGTCCACGCGATCACTCGCTGTCGGCTCTCCGCGCTGAACCCCCCGATACGGCGCGCGGGTTATGAATGGTGAATCATGAGACGCCCGGGCCCCCGGACCCTCTGCGGGTTGCCGCCCTTTTCTAATTGATTCGGGGTCACGACGCTTAAGCCCACACCGCCCGTGGACCCCCCGGGCAGGAGGTATTGTTTCATCCAGTTCGTAACCGCCGCAGTGTTCGGAGGATCATCCCTCCATTTTCTATGCCTCTCACCTCACTTCACGGTGGCGGATTTTACCCCGCAACTGTGTGACCACACGTTTTATTCCCGCCGTCTCCTTCATATGATGCATCACCGCGTTCACCATCGCTAATGCATTTCCTTATCCCACCTCCTGCCCACCGCATACCCCCATCAATCCGTGCATCGCTACGCCGAACTCCGTGCTGCGCTCCGTAACGGAACGCTGGATTTCCAGGATAAGGTGGACGACGTGAAGATGGGAATCCGATCCACGGCACTCTTGTTTGGCGAACACACGCGACCGATCTTATCAGCCCTCTCGGTCACCTCCGTCGGACTCATAGGTACCGCGGGGTACTTGACCGACACCCTACTCACCGGTGTCGTTGGGGTCCCGTTCTACGCTGGCCTCGGGGTTGGCGCTCTCCAGCTCGCAAGGGTGTTGAGGCGGACGGATTTTGATGATCGAACGAGCTGTTGGGAGGGATTCGTTGGGTGCGGGTGGTCCGGGTTTTGGATTTGGATGGGCGCCGTGGGGAACTATTTTTACCTCATGTCGTAGCGGCTACGAGCGGCCCACTCGTTTTGTAGGGTATTAGAAGCCTGGAAACCCCAGCCCGCCAAATGCGGCCAAAAATCAATCCCCCCGTACCAGGGCACCGGCGTTTTTAATACTCCAAACGGATGCAGAACCCTGGAATATGGCGCTAGAGGTTCGCCGGGGGACTTTGGCAGGCGGAGGCCAGGTTTGGCGGGAAAACGTTCGGACATGGACAGATTTTTGGGGAGAGTTCACCACAAATCTTGCCAAAAACGTTCGTACAGCCGGCTAACAACCCGCGTCTATTTTACGGATGCGAGGACGGGCTAGGCGCCCGCTCGGCTATCCCGGACGAAGCTTGGCCGGCGGAGCTCATAATCCACCCCACACCGAACAAAAATGGACCCTTTTACACTTGCCAGTCCTACCAATAACTCTCCGGCAGAACTCGTTGGAACTGCCACACGCCTGGCAGATACTAACGCTGCGGGGCAACTGCCGCCAATGCTAGGAATCCCTCCCCCAACCACTATCTTCCCATCGCCTCGGATGAGCGTGCCACCGAAACCGATACAGGCAGTGATGCTCCGGACACACGGAGTGAAGCCCAGGTGTATGCAAACAAGTGGAAGTGAGTACATGGATTTCCAACGTCCCGTAGTCCCGCTAATCCTCATCCGACGCGGATGGTAGTCTTCGGACTTCCGGCAGAACTCATCGTCGGAATCTTATCCCACTCTGGGGATCCTCATCGCAACATCCGTCACGAAAGGTTTTGTCAAGGGGACGGGACCCCGGTTCTGGAACACGTGGAACGGTTGACGGCGATCCGAAAGTTAACCATGACCTGTTGGCATCTACGCAACATGCTTTTTCCGCTTCTTTGGGAATACGTGGAGGGATGTAACCTGTTCGGTCGCCCCACTATCCATCGCCGCCCCGGGTTGGAGATGGTCCCGTTGAGGAATGGTTTGTATGACCAGTGTTCGTATCTGATACACAACCCGACCATCTGTCCCTACGCCCAGTACGTGCACTCCTATATCCACTCGAAGAAAAACCCACGAGGAGTCACCTTTTAGAGCCATTTCTGTGGATCTGTTGTTCGTAAGCCGCGGTGAAAACTTAGTAAAACTCTTCGTCGACTGCCTGGTTCGGTTGCCCAACCTAAGGTCCCTTGAAGTCTTTTGCCCAGCCTGGCATGCCGGTTCCCTTACGAAAGAACTCGAACTGGAGTGCGCCCAACTCCCCAGTATCCGTGACCTAGGGGTCAGCCGTGTGTCAATACCCGTCAGGGGCTGCCCAAATGTGGAAAGTATAACAGTCTCGCGTGGATTCTTTACAGACATCGAGATGCTGTGCACGTACGGAAGGCGGCTGAGGCGTGTTGCTGGGATATCTAGGCAGCACCTTTGGCGGGGTGAGTTCAGAGACACATTCTCATCGGAGGTGCCTAATACGATCGTGCACTGAGTCGCGGAGGGATGTCCGGACCTCCGGGAGATCTCCATCAAGAATACGACCGTCAGTTCCCGTGCGCCCGTCATAGTAAGTCTCTCACGTCTCGTAGCTCACGTTTATTAATAACCTTTGGATAGACTGATACTAGGGCTGCCAAACACCTACGATCGTTGGAACATCTTGCCGTTGTGGGTCTCGAATTTACTGTCTCCCCGTTTCACCCGGACGAAATGGATAGAACGGAATGTGAACGCTTCAGGGCCCAGGCAGAGACGGACTTGAAAGCATGGAAGGGGCATGTGATTGAAATCCTCAATGATAGTCCTTCCAAAGAGCGCAAGTTCTTGAGATGGAAGGTTTATGAAATCCGGGAGGTCCCTTACACCATCTCCAGGGGCACTCAGGTGGTTTTAGAGGAGGGTGAGTTGGAGGTGCTGCCGGGAGTATCCTTGTAGGGGGGTGCCATTGTTCGTTTACCTTCCGAGGTGTACTTTGCGACCCACCAAATGAAATACCACCCCGCGAAGCGCCTCAGACGTTGAGGAATCAACGTAAGCCTCGGCCGATTGTACTCCATGTTAACGGGCGCACACATTTATGTGTTACGGACGGTCCCCAACGCATAACGCTCCGGCGGCCCTCCGCCCTCCGTTTGGAGCGCGATGTTTCCGAAGCGCCGTCGCCATGTATTCACAACGTTGGCGACGTTCCATGGTGAAATTAGTATTTAACATCATTCCGTCCGCGGTGAAACGTGGAGGAAGCGGTACGATGTATAGTTTGTACAATTTAGATATGAGTACATCGGAATCAAGCACATCACTCTCCTTTTACAATTTTGCTCTGGGGTCTCACTGCGTACCCGGTCCAGCTCTGGAGATCAATTCACCCGTAAGCGTCCATCGCGGACATGGAAGTAGATGAACGCACCTCATCGTACAGGGCAACACCCTTCACGCCAAGCAAATTCAACCCCAACCACAACACTCCTGCGGTCAACCCACTCCCGCAGCTCGCCACCACCTTCCTCTTACCATCCAATATCGCCTTGGTCTCTCCCTCACCCACAGCCTTCTTGAGTTCTCCGAGGATTTGGTCACGGGTTTTGAACGTCGTGTAGGATTCTCCGGACACGATATTTGTGTTTTGGGTGAGGAAGAGGTTAAATGGAAGCGAAAAGGAGTTTGGGATATGTCCTGATGAAAGGCCAGGACGAGGCTCAGGATCGGTACCGAGGAATCTGAATGGGAGTGAGCGGGGGTTCAGCGGAAGACGGAGGATGTAGTGTACCTCCCACGGGCGCGGGCATCAAGGACCAGTTCGGAGCTCGAGTCAAACCCGGAACTGTTCGACACCATTTGTTCATAGCCTAATCCTCGGGTTATTGTACTGAACGTGATTTTTGGACACGGAAAAAAGTACCCCTTATAACGTTCCCGTCAAGGGAGGGGGGAGTGTACTTGGTTGCCTTGGGGGCGGTAGGTGTCTGGGAAGACTCCTCAACGTTCAAAGTCGATTCCCAGGCCGGTAGGCCGCCATCGAGGACGCTCGAGTTTGTGTGACCGAACGCGCGGAACATGAAGAGGGCTCGAGGTGAGGAGAATATTCCATTGGTATCGTATCTGGAGCGGAGGTAAGCTCGGATGTCGGCGCCATACGGATGAGATTAGGATTACAGGACGACGGGAGAAGTCTTCGAGATCCCGGAACGTTCTGGGTGTAACGGGGCGTGTCGGTCACTGGTGAAAAAAGGAGAGGAACGGGGTTGGGGTGCTCACCACAGTACTTGGCAAACACCTCCGGGTCAGGAATCATATGCTTCAAGCCCAACGCATGCTCCTTTGCAACCTCGTCGAGATCCAAAAACCGCGCCTGGGGCAACCTCTTCTTCAAAAACTCCTCACGGGCCTTGCGGGGGGAGTTCGGCATGTGCCAACTCGCGTCCACGAAAATCGAGTCCTTGGTGACGTCCGAGGGGTTCACGAGGAGCGGCGCGACATTCCGAGCGGAGAACGACCGTGCAGAGACGGGGACGTTGAGGAATGGCCGGGTAGCGAATCGACAGCGATTTGGGAGGAGAACCTTGATCATGGCTTTTGGCGGTCCGTTGCTGACATTGGAGCGACGAGCTATATACACGTTTTCCCCAGGATCCCATGATTTGCACGTGAATAACTTTTCTTTTCTTTGCTTATACGTTTCTGAGGATACCGGCTCACACTTCAGGATAAACCAAGGGTATACTTCCGCTGCCCATGATGGAGGCGCTGGCCAGATCTTCCCGCATCCTCCCGCACCACGTGCGCGTGTTGTCTGTTCGGCTCCGCAACCTCGATGAGCGACATTCGTCCAGGCGATGGATTGACCATCGGACAACTAATACACACACTGGGGGAGCAGATTACGTCCATCCTGTTCGTCTCCTTTTACCTGTCCGCCAACTTCCTCGACTGACACCGTGGCCAGCCGGCACAAGTCTCCCGATCTGACTCTTGGAGAGGCAGGTGGTTGATTTCTTTCCCCGCTCCTCGAACTTGACCGTTTCCAGGTCCGAGAATACGAAACAGCAATCAACGATGTACTCGTAAACGCGAGATACCTTGTGAATTCGTTCCACGTCACCGTCCGGGCACCACCAGAAATCCTCAACATGGCCTGCTCATATCTCACCACGGAGGAAGACGCGTTTTCGGCATCCCAGGTCTGCCGCCACTGGCGCGGGGTCCTGATCTCTTCCTCGTCTCTGTGGACTCGATTTCCTTGTCATCGCCTCTCCCGGACGATCGCAGGTCTCGGGCGGTGTAAATCCATGCCAATTCAATTGTCGTTTAACCTAGAATCGCGACTCGTGGCGCTGGAGAAGGTCCTACTCCATGGGAACAAGATTACTTCATTGACGATACACCACCACCTCAACCAAATACCATCATTGCACCGATTGTTTGTGTCTTCCGGTCCATTCGTGGAGAAGCTACACATATATTGTCAGGAGTCCAGTGGGTGGAGACCTGATGAGCAAAAACCGCACGAGATTTGGCAACGCCTGCCGTCTCTTCGCCGATTGCTCGTTTCCCGATACTCCATCCCCATCGATCAGCTGGTTGCCCCGAACCTCGTACACCTAGCTCTGGATGAACAGGGGTATCGCCGGAATGTCACGATGCAATCCATTTTGGACGCGCTCCGCGGCTGCCCCCGATTGGAAACCCTCTTCATCAGCAACTCCTCCATTGGCCAGGACCCGACCCGCGACCACTCCCCAGTTTCCCTTCCACACCTCAGTAGCATCGAGTTGGGTGCAGGCGAAGTCCATTCTGGACTGGTAACCCATCTTCGGCTTCCCATGAATATTGCAGTGGCCTTCCGGGTGCTGGAAAAGGTTGACATATATGACGATATCCCACCCGCAGTGATTGCGGCAATGCAGCACGTACTGGGAAAGATCGACATCCGCTGTATCACACTCGCGGTTCCCCTGTTTTTCCAAGACGACCCCGACCTCCTCGTTCGGTTTGAGGGGCTGCAGGCTTCTCTCGAGATATCCGCGTATACGGAGACCAATGAAGAACTCTTGGATGTTTTATTTGGTCCGAGGGGGGTCCTGTTTTCCCATTCACCCCGCATCAAGGATGTGAGGGAGTTGCACATCATAGGCTGTCCCTTCGTCGATGATCGGGTATTGGATAACTTCAACGCAGCCATGCCGAGCATTGTTTCCATCTCCTTCTTTCATTGCGAAGGACCTAACGTGCTTGGACCGCTTACCCCAACCAACCCTTCGTCACCTCCATTCCCGCACCTCGAGCGCATCATGGTCCTCGGATCAGAATCAGGGTTGGGGGTGATGGCAAAGGCGAGAAGGGACTATGGTGTCCCGCT